>JGI11944J13513_1000194_pt1 | contig 67976 bp, 76 predicted proteins | sample TerdegcoTASludge_FD_13513 | JGI IMG/M metagenome (IMG submission 13513) | reverse complement strand
TCGACTATTGTTCTCACATCGTGCCTTTGTGGCTCAGTCGGTAGAGCGACACCTTGGTAAGGTGTAGGTCGGGGGTTCGATTCCCCCCAAAGGCTCTTTTCATTTCCACGGCTTTCCCCGGGATCTAGACAGTATCAATTCCTTTCTCCTTCAGCTCCATGTGGAAGCGTGCCATTTCCCGCAGCTGTTCTGCAAGGGGGACAATCTCGTTTCCCTGCGCATTGTGAAACCTCCTGTTGAGGATGTCAATTGCTTTCGATGTCATACGCAGGATTGCTTCCCGGTCATGTACTGGTTCCTGGTCCATACATGCCCCATTCTCTCCTTCACGGGAATAAACCTGTCCCATCCGGATTGGCCGGGAGGGCGTATCCCCGAAATTTTCCTATCCGGTCCTGGTATACCGGGAAATGAGGGTATTTTTTGGTTTCTGGTAGATCTCGACCGTTATCGTATCCCCGGGGTGGAATGTCCCGTCCGTGAAATCAAAGACTATCTTCTCTCCCGGGTTCCACTTCTCCTGCCGGCACCCGAGACCCCCCATTGTCTGGATGCCGAAATGGTGCGTCTTGATGAAGTTATGACCGTTGAGAGTCTCGATGGTGCAGGAGAGCCTGGTCCCGTTCCGGTAGAATGTTGCAGTCAGGTTATCGTTGTAATACGGTATCGTTCCATTGTGAAGGAGGACAACCCGGGAGTCATAGGTGAGGTTTCCCTGCTCGTTTGTATGGTTGACACGATGGATCTCGATAAAGGAGGGTGTCTCTGTCACTGCCGCAAAATCGAACTGGAGGCTGGGGCAGAGGAGGAGAACGAGCAGGGCAAGGAGGATCGTGATTGCTACAAGGAGGATGGTGGCAACGGGATGGGAACTTCCCTTGTCATCTCTCGCCCGGATCAAACTTTTGAAGATGCAAGGGGAAAAGAAATAAATATTACGATTTTTTTCCGAATAACTTTCGGGTGACGTTCGGAATTGAAAGGAATAATTCCTTGGGAAAGAAAAAGAGGAAAAAGGTTCAGAGGATCTCTTCCCCTGTCCGGATCCTGAATGACATCGCGACCGGGAGCACGAAGATCCTGCCGTCCCCGACTTTTCCGGTACGGGCTGCGTTTGACAGTATCGATACGGTCTCCCTGACCTTCTCATCCGGAACGACCACCTCGATCATGATCTTTGGGATCAGGTCAACGTTCATTGTTCCCCCGCGGTACTGGAGCTTGATTCCTTTCTGGTCTCCCCTCCCTTCCACTTCGAGGACGGTCATCCCGAATATTCCCGCGTTCTCGAGATCTTTCTTGACAAATTCGAGTCTCTCGGGCCGGATAATCGCGCAGATCATCATCATGGGTAGCAACTCCTTCACACCCTCTCCCCGTGCTGGGAGAGGTCAAGACCGACGTATTCCTCTTCTTCGGATACACGGAGCCCGATCGTCTTGTCGATGACGAGAGCGAGGATGTATGTTACAACGAAGGCGTAAGCAAGGGCTGCCAGCGCTCCGATTGCATTCGCGATGAACTGGTCGACGTTCCCCTCGATCAGGCCGGAGTGCCCGTTCACTGCCGCAACCGCAAAGATACCCGTTGCGAACGCTCCCCAGAGGCCACCCATGCCATGGATGGCCCAGGCATCGAGGCTCTCGTCGAGACCCCTGTTAATGCGCCAGAGCATGCACGCGTAACAGAGGAGACCGGCCACGAGGCCGATGACGATGGAGGCAGGGATGTTCACGAACCCCGCGGCCGGAGTGATGGCAACGAGACCTGCAATGGCGCCACTCACCATGCCGAGCGAACTTGGCTTGCCCCGGATCCAGCTTGCAAAGAGCCATGCAAGGGCACCGGCCGCAGCCGACGTGTTCGTCACGATGAACGCACTGGCTGCAAGTCCATCGGCAGCAAGTGCCGATCCTGCATTGAACCCGAACCAGCCGAACCAGAGGAGTCCTGCCCCGAGCAGGGTCATCGGGATGTTATGGGGTTCCATGGTGTACTGGCCAAAGCCCGTCCGTTTTCCAATCACGAGGGCGACAGCCAGGGCTGCAAACCCGGAACTGATGTGGACCACTGTTCCGCCTGCGAAATCAAGCGAACCAATTCCCATAGCCCAGCCACCACCCCATGCCCAGTGTGCAAGGGGGTCGTAGACAAGCGTCGTCCAGAGGAGGGCAAAGAGGACGAATGCCGACAGCCGCACCCTCTCGGCAAATCCAGACGTCACGATGGCCATCGTTATCGTCGCAAAGACGAGCTGGAAAGCCACGAAGAGAAGCGGCGGGTATCCCGCCTCGCCTGGATCGGTCCCGATACCCTCGAGCCCGGGGTGCTCAAGGCTGCCGATCAGACCACCGATGTCACTGCCAAATGCGAGTGTGTAGCCAATGAGGACCCACTGGATGCTCACAAGGGCAAAGACGATGAACGAAAGGGCAACCATGGATATGAAGTTCTTCCTTCGTACCAGCCCGCCATAGAAGAAACCAACTGCAGGTGTCATCAGCATGACGAGCGCAGTTGATATCAGCAACCAGGCAGTCGTCCCGGAATCAAGAGCCATTCAATCTTCTCCATTTTCCTTCGTATCAAACGAAAAGGTAGGGGATCCAATCGGAGTACCCTTTCTCCCTCTCCACTTGATTGATAGAAAGTTTGTTCTACTATTTATTAATATTTTGTATTTGGCAGAAGCAGAACTGATCTCTTCTGCGGAGAGAACACCAAATGGATTAAAATAAACAAAACAGGGAGAAAGGGAAAGATCGGGAGAAATTCCCTGACCTTTCCCGAAAACGCAGGCGGCAAGCATCCGGACCGTATCTCATCCGGTCCTTTACCCTGACAAAAGCCTACCCGCATGGACGAGAGGGGAGGTGCAACGGGCGTGCAAACGATGCGTCCGGGGTTCAAGGAAACCGGGACCATGGCATTTTTTTCCAGGAAAAAGGGTTTTTGGGGTGTCCCGGCGAAAGAGAAGGAAGGAAAAAAATTTTAGTATATGGCGAGGTAGCGGTCGAGTTCCCAGGGGTGGACGGCAAGCCGGAAGAGATCGGTCTCGAGCTGCGCGATGGAATTGAGCCCCTCCATGATGTGCGATCCCATCGCCTTGGAGATGACCGGGTCACTTTTGAGTGCCGCGTTCGCCTCGATCAGGCTTCCGGGGAGCATCTCGATGCCGCGTTTCTTCCTGTCGGCCTCGGAGAGATGGTAGATATTCACGTCGGTGCTCTCCGGCGGCATGATCTTCTTCTTTATTCCATCAAGCCCTGCTGCGAGCATCGCAGCAAAACAGAGGTAGGGGTTGCACATCGGGTCAGGACTCCGGAACTCTGCACGGGTGCTGCTGCCGCGGGCAGCCGGGACCCGGACAAGGGCCGACCTGTTGGTTGCACTCCAGGTGATGTAGACCGGGGCCTCGTACCCGGGAACGAGGCGCTTGTACGAGTTGATGGTCGGGTTGGCCACCCGCGTGATCGCCTTTGCATGGGCAAGGATCCCGCCGATGTAATACATCGCGATGTCGGAGAGCCCATCCTTTGCATTTGCATCGTAAAATGCATTCTTCCCGTTATGCGAGAGCGACCCGTGGGTGTGCATGCCGCTCCCGTTGATCCCTGCGATCGGCTTGGCCATGAACGTTGCGTGGAGGTTCCGTGCAAGGGCAAGTGTCTTTGTGGCAAACTTGAACGTGATCACCTTGTCAGCGGTATCGAGAGCGTCGCTGTACTTGAAATCGATCTCGTGCTGGCTCTCGGCCACCTCGTGGTGGGATGCCTCGATCTCAAAACCCATCTGGGTGAGTGCAAACACGATATCCCGCCTGACGTCCTCTGCTGCATCGGTCGGTGCAAGGTCGAAGTACCCTCCGTAATCCTGGTACACGGTCGATGGGCGGCCATCCACCATCTTGAAGAGGAAGAACTCGAGTTCGGGACCGGTATTGAAAACAAATCCCATCTTTTTTGCCTGTTCGATCTGGGTCTTCAGGATATACCGCGGGTCTCCCTCGAATGGCTTGTTTCCATAGGTATAGACATCGCAGATGAACCGTGCGACACGGGCATCGGCAGGCCTCCACGGGAGTATGGCATACGTTGCCGGGTCGGGCTTGAGGAGCATGTCGGACTCCTCGATCCGTGCAAATCCCTCGATTGAAGACCCGTCAAACCAGATGCCCTCGGTAAGTGCCTTCTCTGCCTGCTGGACAGGAATGGCAACATTCTTTGGCATTCCCTGAATATCGGTAAACTGGAGCCTGATGAATTTGACATTGTCAGCCTCTATCCTCTCCAGCATCTCTGACACGGTATTCTTCCGCATATGGAAAATAACTTCTACCTTATCAGTTATATATTTATTGTAACAGGTCTCATAATGACGGAAAGAGAGGAATACCAGAGAGGACTCTCTGCCCTGCAAAGGTCACTGTGATAAAAATGTGCGGGATTATCGCTGTCATGGATCGTTCCGGTCACCTGATGGATGGTGCAAAGATCCGCTCCGCCCTCTCGATGATGGACGAGAGGGGGAGCGGAGAGGGTGCGGGTTATGCGGTATACGGGGCATTCCCTGAATTCGCCGACCATTATGCCATCCATGTCTTCTTCGACGCCGTCCACGAGACAAAGGGACTGGTCGATTGCGAACTGGAGAAATGGGGAACCATCGTGCACGACGAGGAGGTGCCGACATTCGAGAACAGGAACATCCGGAAGGTGCATACGCCGTGGCGTTACTTCTACAGGCCTGATCCCTCCCTCATGCCAAGGAGCACAACCCCGGAAGACGACATTGTCATGCACCTCGTCATGAAAATAAATACAACAATCCCCGGTGCCCTTGTCTACTCGTCAGGGAAGAATATCGGGATCTTCAAGGCATCCGGCTGGCCTGAGGATGTTGCCGATTTCTACCGTATCCAGGATTATAAGGGATACACGTGGCTTGCCCACAACAGGTACCCGACCAACACCCCGGGATGGTGGGGTGGGGCCCATCCATTCAACCTCCTCGGGTGGAGCGTCATCCATAACGGAGAGATAACATCCTACGGTACCAACCGCAGGTACATCGAGAGTTATGGATATAAATGCACGATGTACACCGATACGGAGGTCGTTGCCTACCTCTTTGACCTGCTCGTGCGCCGCCACGGACTCTCCCCCGAAGTGGCTGTAAAAGCCCTTGCTCCCCCCTTCTGGGACGAGATCGACCGGATGCAGGAGAGAGAACAGGCTCTTTACAGGGCAATCCGCCTCGCCTACGGTTCTGCCATGATGAACGGGCCGTTTGCAATCGTCGTCGCACAACCGGAAAGCATCGTTGGTTTCACAGACAGGATCAAGCTCCGCCCGCTCGTCTGCGGAACCTCCGGGTCGCGGCTGTACATCTCGAGCGAGGAGGCAGCGATCCGCATCATGGAGCCCGACCTCGAAGAGGTATTTATGCCAAGGGCCGGGGAACCCGTGATCGGGAGGCTTGGGGAATGACGATCGGGAGTGTTCCGGTCAGGTTCGGGATATCAGTCGACCATTCCCGGTGCATGCTCTGCGGCCGGTGCGTCGAGAACTGCCCGTACGACGTCTTCCGGAAGGAGGGTGACACTATCCATGTCAACTCCCGGAAGTGCGTCGCCTGTCACCGGTGCATCGCCATGTGCCCGCGGGACGCAATCAGCATCAGGGAGCATCCCGTCGACTACAGGAGCCACCCTGTCTGGACGCAGGAGGCCCGGGAGGCGATCTACAACCAGGCACGGACGGGAAAGATCATCCTCGCTGGGATGGGGAATGCAAAGCCTTACCCGATCATATTCGACAGCCTTGTCCTCGATGCCTGCCAGGTCACGAATCCGAGCATCGACCCCCTCCGTGAGCCCATGGAGTTGCGGACGTACATCGGAAAGAAGCCAAAGAGGCTCGAGTTCGTGAAGGACGGCGACTCTCTCTCGCTTGCCACTCCCCTTGCACCAAACCTGATGCTTGAAACCCCCATCATGGTCGGCCACATGAGTTACGGGGCGATCAGTCTCAACGCGCAGAAGAGTATTGCGATGGCTGTTCGCGAGGCCGGTACCTTCATGGGGACAGGGGAAGGTGGACTCCATCCCTCCCTCTATCCCTACCAGGACCACATGATCGTCCAGGTGGCATCCGGCCGGTTCGGGGTCAACATCGACTATCTCGAGAGGGGTGCCGCAATCGAGATAAAGATCGGGCAGGGGGCAAAACCGGGAATCGGCGGGCACCTCCCGGGAGAGAAGGTCTGCGAGGACGTCTCCTGCACGAGGATGATCCCGGTGGGAAGCGATGCGATCAGTCCTGCCCCCCACCACGACATCTACAGCATCGAGGATCTCAAGCAGCTCGTGCGCAGCCTCAAGGAGGCAACCGAGTGGAAAAAACCGGTCTTCGTGAAGATTGCCGCCGTCCACAACGTTGCCGCAATCGCTGCCGGTATCGCACGATCATCGGCAGATGCGGTTGTCATTGACGGTTTCCGGGGTGGAACCGGGGCGGCACCCCGTGTTTTCAGGGACCATGTCGGAATACCCATCGAGGCTGCCGTTGCGAGCGTGGATGCAAAGCTCCGATCCCAGGGGATCCGCAACGAAGTCTCCATCATCGCGAGCGGGGGGATCAGGGAGAGTGCGGACGTTGCAAAGGCAATCGCCCTCGGTGCGGATGCTGTCTACATCGGGACGGCAGCCCTCGTCGCGATGGGGTGCCGCGTCTGCGGGACGTGTTACCGGGGCCTGTGCCCGTGGGGGATTGCAACCCAGCGCCCTGACCTCGTTGCACGGCTCGACCCGGAGATCGCGGCACGCAATGTCGCAAACCTCATCCACGCGTGGACCCTCGAGCTCTCCGAGCTGATGGGAGCAGCAGGTATCAACAGCATCGAGAGCCTGCGGGGCAACAGGGACCGCCTGAGAGGCTACCTGCTCGATGAATCGATCATGCGGGTTCTCGACGTGAAACCCGTGGGGGCATGATACCCGTGACGAAGGTGGAGATTGATGCGAGCCGCATGCACTATACTCCTCTCAACCGGAGGATACGCGAGGCAATCGCATCGGGGGCAGATGAGATCGAGATCTTCGGTGTGCTGGGGCAGAGGTTCATCGCGGACGGTGTACGGGGCGATGTCACGATCAGGATCCATGGTGTCCCGGGGGGAGACCTCGGCATGTTCATGAGCGGCCCGACCTGCATCGTTTATGGCAACTGCGACCATGCACCGGGAAACACGATGGATGGTGGCAGGATCATCATTTACGGGAGCGCAGGCGATGCTGTCGCCCACTCGATGCGGGGCGGGAAGGTCCTTGTGAGGGACAGCATCGGGTACCGCGGGGGCATCCACATGAAGCAGTACCAGGACAAGTGCCCCGTGCTCGTCATCGGGGGCGAGTTCCGATCCTTCCTTGGTGAGTACATGGCCGGGGGCCTCATCCTTGCCCTCGGAGACCCGGCAAAAATGAGCCGCCGCGAGAGGGGGATCGGCTCGGGGATCCACGGCGGGAGGATCGTCATACGGGGCAGCCTGCCCGACGACCGGTGCCTTGGTGTGGGCGCGGCCCAAAGACCCCTCTCCGGCGAGGGATTGAGGGAGATTGTCCCTCTGATCCACGAATTCTGTGGTTATTTTGGGCTTGACGCGGAGCCCCTGCTTGCAGATGATTACACGGAGATTGTACCGTCGAGCAGCAGGCCATTTGCAAACAAGTACACGTGGGAGTGAGGTTGCGATGAAGACACGCAGTTATATCAACCTCCGGGATGAGGTCTGGGAAAAGGGTCTCTGTTCGGGCTGCGGGGCGTGCGTCGCCGTCTGCCCTGCGGATGCAATCTGTTTCGATGAACCGGGAGGGGCCCTCCGTCCACGCAATATCGGGTACTGCAAGAGGGAGAACGACGAGGTTGCCTGCGGTGCCTGCTACGATGCCTGCCCGCGGACGGAGAAGGGAGAGCGGGAGATCTGGGGGGAATTCAGGGAGATACTGTCTGCCCGGGCGACAGCAGACATCCCGCGGAAGCAGGCTGGCGGTGCCGTGACTGCCATCCTCGCAGCGGGGCTCGAGCAGGGGTTGATCGACGGCGTGGTGACTGTCACGGCTGACCGGCTGACTCTCCGCCCGCGTTCCGTTGTCCTTGTCACTCCGGGTGAAATACTGGAGACCGCCGGCAGCAGGTACAGCTGGCGGGTCCCCCTGGCCGCTGCACTCAGGACTGCTGTCATCGACAGGAAACTCCATAACATCGCCATCGTGGGATTGCCCTGCGTTATGAAGGCAGTCGCCCGGATACGCGCAAGTGATAACGACCTCCTTGCGGCATTCGGTTCCCGGATACGGCTCTCCATCGGTCTCTTCTGCACGGAGACCTTCGATTACAGGGTCCTCGTGGAGGAGATCCTGAAAAACAGGCATGCCATCCAGCCTGCAGACATAAACAGGCTCGATGTCCGCGGGAGACTCGAGATCACGAAGCGGGACGGGGAGAGAGTGACCCTTCCCCTGAGTGAACTGAAAGAAGCCATCCGCCCGGGATGCCACTATTGCATGGATTTTACGGCCATTCACTCCGATATCTCTGCAGGTGCTGTGGGAAGTCCCCCCGGCTACACGACGCTTATCACCCGGAGCATGACAGGGGAGGTATTCGTGGACGAGGCAGTATCCAGCGGCAGGCTGGAGAGAGGCCCGGCCGTTGACAGGGCAGCAGTGGAAAAACTCGCTGCCGCAAAAATCGGGAAGGCCAGGGAGATATAATCTCTTTTATTTTGGGAAGATTTAATGAGAAACAGGATAAACAGGTGATTATTACCACCAGGTGAACGGATAACCATGAGAGCACTATTCCTGACTGCCGGGTTCCTGATCCTCATCGTCACTTTTATTCCGGTTCATGGAGCGGATGTTCCGGCATTACCGGACGGAACCGGAATCCCCCAGCCCCTGATCCCGCACTCGTTTTATGGCAGCGTAACGGCCGCCGGATCACCCGTACCCGAGGGTGTCCCTGTCATGGTCGAAGCGGTTGGGATACGAAAGGGGATAGCCGGAAACCCCGTTTACTCGCGCGAGGGAGAATACGGGTCTGCAGACCCCTTCAAACCACGCCTCGAGGCACAGGGGGTCATGGATCCCGGGACTGAGCTCGTTTTCTTCGTCGGTGGCGTTCGGGCAGAAGTGCGTCCCTCGGGAACCGACGGGGAGTGGCAGTCCAGCTTTTCCTATTCTCCCGGGGCCGTGACCAGCCTCGACCTCCGGGTCTCCATCCCTGTCACGCCGGACCCTGACTACAGAAGGGCTCCCGGAGAGAGCGCAGTATCTCCGTCCACGACCAGTCCTCCGGGCCAGCAGACAGATCCCTCCCGGAACGTCATGATCGGGCTCATTGCAGTCCTGGTCGTCCTCGGCCTGGCTGCAGTCTTCCTGGGAAGAAGGGCCGAACAGAAAAAGAAGGACAAACAAGAAGGGGAACATTCCAGGGAAGAGTGCAGGGAGAGTCCTCCCGAAGAATGACATCCCGGGTGAACTTTCCTCATCCCCCCAATTTAAGTATCAGGAGCTCTTCCGGTACATAAAACAGGCCGGGATCCAGGAGGAGAGGATCCCGGAAGATGTGAAACGCTTTCTGGTTTCCCGGAAAGAATTTATCAGCCGAAGAGCGAGGTCAAGATAATGCACGATACAGAAGTTATTTTATGCATATGCCTTCTTGCAATACCTGCACTTGCATTCTGCCCGGCAAACGCCGTTTTTCCAGCCCCGGGAGAGAATATATCTTTTTTCCTGGCAGAGATCCCGCACAGTGCCGCGCCGGTACCTTATTCTGAATTTTTGTCGAGACTGTCCCGGCCACCGGAGGACATCTTCCCCGGGAAAACCCTCAACGTTTCGTCACCCTATCCGCAGGGATTGATCACGGATATCGTTACCCCCCCCACCGCGGAGAACGGAAGGCCTCTATCGATTTTTTCCCCAGATGACCAGCAACAGATGGAAAACGTGAGGGAAGCGATCAGGAAATACAAAACTGCCCCGGAAAACGCGGAGTTCAGGGAGATCCTCTCCCGCCTGAAATCAAGGAATTCATCAGCGGATCAGGAAAATAAAGGCTCCGATGACGCGTCCCTCGGGCTCATCCCTTCACCCATCGATATTATCTTTCTTTCAGCGGGAGAGTCGCCTGATGCCTGGACAGGATCGGTCATGGGAGATGACAGTCGCGATATTCCCCTGGCAGGCTCTGCACTGACCAGTTCCCCTCGCACGTTCGACCTGCGATCGACGGGCAGACTGACACCTGTCAGGGAGCAGGGGCAGTGCGGGGCATGCTGGGCATTCTCGACATACGGTTCCCTTGAATCGACAAACCTTCCCGGTTCCCGGTGGGATTTCTCCGAGAACAACATGAAGAACGCCCACGGGTTCGATCTCTCCCCCTGCCAGGGGGGAAATTACCTGATGGCTGCAGCGTACCTTGCCCGCTGGTCCGGGCCCGTGGACGAATCAGCCGATCCTTACCGTGAAACAGGCGCAAGCACTGTCCAGAATGTCCAGCCCCTGCAGCACGTCCAGGAGGTCCTGTTCCTCCCGTCGCGGCAGGGACCCCTTGACAATACCCATATCAAGGAGGCAATCCGGCAGCATGGAGCTGTTTACTCGTCGATCCGGTGGGAAAAGCCAAATTATAATCCTGCCCGGTATTCCTATTACTACTCCGGGTCGTCCATCCAGAACCATGCAATCGACATCGTCGGGTGGGACGATACCTACAGCCGCTATAACTTTGCTGCCACTCCCCCGGGTGACGGGGCATTCATTGTACGGAACAGCTGGGGCGATGACTGGGGAGACCAGGGGTATTTCTACGTATCCTATTATGATACGGTCATCGGGAGGGAACTCATCCAGTTCTACTCCGAGCCTGCAACCAATTACGACCGGATATATGCGTACGACCCTCTCGGATGGGTCACGAGCGTTGGTGCAGGTTCAGATACCATCCATGCCGCAAATGTCTTCACGGCAACCGGCAACGAGGAGCTCCGGGCGGTCAGTTTTTACACGCCCATTAAAGGGACTTCCTACGAGGTCGAGATCAGCCTGAATCCGACAACCGGGCCACGGGGGACGACATCCCTGCCTGTCGCTTCAGGGACCCTTGCCTATGCCGGTTACCACACGATAAAACTGGACAGCCCGGTCATCCTCGGGAAGGGACAGAAGTTTTCTGTTATCCTCAGGCTGACAACACCCGGAAACGGCTATCCTCTTGCCGTCGAGTACCCGATGGCTGGGTATTCGAGCAGGGCAGGCGCACATGCCGGCGAGAGCTACATCAGCACTGACGGCAGGTCATGGACGGATCTCACGCAGGTTGTGAAGAACGGGAATGCATGCATCAAGGCATTCACCATCACGCGGGGGACTGTGACTCCGTCGGCAACGCCGACCCCTGCCCCGACGCGCACGCCGCAACCGATCTTTTCGCCCTTCTCTCCCCTGTCTTCCGACACGAAATCCCCGGCAGTCCAGATCCTCTCCCCGGGCCTGATGGCATCCTTTTCACCGGGCGATACCATCGAGGTCAAATGGTCAGCAAGAGACAGCGGGGGTATATCGTCGGTGAAAATCGAGTATTCGACCGACAACGGCGCATCATGGACACTGCTCTCCTCCTCGTCTTCTGACACGGGATCATGCTCCTGGAAAGTGCCGGAAGGGTACTCGGGGAAGGTGACTTTCCGGGTCACTGCAGTGGACAGGGCAGGGAATTCCGGATCTGCATCGCGGACAGTCACCATCAGGACATCTGCTCCAAAATTCCCGACACAGTTTGCCGGAATCCCGAAAACGACGTCACTCCCCCCGGGAACCGGGACAGGCGAAATCACCATGGATAACGGATCCACCCTTCCTGTTTCAGGGAAAGTGGCATTATGGAGTGATGCACTCTCCACGGGTGATGGCGTCTTCTCACCTGAAAATCCGGTAATCATGAGATATCCGGATCAAACCGTATCCTTGCCATCTGCAAAGGATCTTGCAAAAACAACGCCGGGTACCATTCCCTCTCAGGCGATCCAGACCGGTGGAAAAATTGAGACCGCAACCGCGCTTCGCCCGGCCGCGAATCCTGCACCTGGTTTTATGTAAAACAGGGTTCCTGGATCTCCATCACTTTGCGGGGAAAAAGTGCCGGATGATCACTCTAATAAGAGAAAAGAGAGAATATGAGACAGTACCATGGAAGCCAGGGGGTCACCTGCCCGGGGGTGCACGATCTGCCAGGAGGGCGCAAAAATGGTCCTTTTCGTGACCGGCCGGTGTCAGCGGACCTGCTGGTACTGCCCCCTCTCGAAGGAGCGGAAGGGAAGGGACGATGCGTATGCAAACGAGTCGAGAGTGACCACCCCGGGGGAGGCGCTCTCTGTTGCACGCATGATGGATGCTCTCGGCACGGGGGTGACAGGGGGCGAACCGCTCCTCGTGAGGGATCGGACAGTCCGGTTCTGCCGCGAGCTCAAGGAAGAGTTCGGACGTGATCACCACATCCACCTCTACACGGGGGTTGCACCCGGAAGGGAAGATCTCGAAGCGCTCCTCGGTCTCGTGGACGAGATCCGCATGCACCCGCCCGAGGAGGAATGGAAAGAAATCGGGGAGAGTGCATTCATCCGCTCCGTGGAACTCGCACGGGAGATGGGCTTCTCCGCGGGATTCGAGGTCCCGGCCCTCCCGGGTATCACTGATCTCTGGGATGCACTCCCTGCACTTGATTTTCTCAATATCAACGAGCTCGAGTGGGGAGAGAGCAATGCCGATGCGATGCGAAAGAGACGGATGGAGCCTGCAGACGGTGTGCACAATGCTGTGAAAGGAGCCAGGAGATGGGCCGCCCCCCTGCTCGAACATCCAAAGGTGCACTGGTGTTCATCGAAGTTCAAGGACTCATTCCAACTCCGCAGGCGCCTGCTCCGCGTCGCGAGGAACACTGCCCGCCCCTTTGACCATGTCACGGAAGACGGGACGATCATCTATGGCGTGATCAGGAACCCGGAGAATCCCGGGGGCGTTCTCTCGCGGCTCGACAGGGACATGTACGAGGTGAGAGGCGGGGATATCGAGACCTGCTGGTGGGTTGTCACGGAATACGCGGGAGAGATCGCAGGGGAGAAATGCATCATCGAGAGATATCCCAACCGTGGCATCATCGTGGAGGTGACCCCCGTTCCATGATTCGGAAAGCGGTATTCTCGCTCTACGAGAGGCTGCTGCGGATGCAGTGCAGGCACATCCCTTCCCACATTGCCATTATACAGGACGGTAACAGGAGGTTTGCAAGGATCCGCAACATTCCGCGCTCTGAAGGTCACCGCGCCGGTGCAGACAGGACGGAGGAGGTGCTTTCGTGGGCACGTGAACTGGGGATCCGGCATATCACGCTGTACTCCTTCTCCACGGAGAACTTCCAGAGGGATTCGGAGGAGGTGCAGGACCTCTTCCGCCTTTTCAGGGAGAAGCTGACACGGGTCCCCGGGGACCCCCGGGTGCACAGGGACGGCATCCGTGTCCAGGTCCTGGGGGACAGGACGCTCCTCCCACCCGACCTCCGGGAGGCGATCGCCCGGGCCGAAGAGGCGACAAAAAATTACCGTGAATATTTCCTCAATGTCGCCCTCGCTTACGGCGGAAGGAACGAGATCGTCAGGGCAGCCCGGCGGATCCTCCGGGGGGTCTCCGAGGGTACCTGCTCGATCCCGGAGATCACCCCCGAACTCGTGGAGTCGCATCTCCATGAAGGGCAGAATATCCCCCCTGTCGATCTCATCATCCGGACGGGAAACGAGTACAGGACCTCGAATTTTCTACCGTGGCTTGCAAACGGGCACGAGAGCGCGGTGTATTTCTGTGCCCCTTACTGGCCGCGGTTCCGGAAGATCGACCTCCTCCGTGCGATAAGGACATACTCCCAGCGGGTCGATGCCCTGGGAAAGCCAGCGTGACCGGGAGAGAGGTCTTTTCCGGCAGATGCACTGCCCCGGGACTCCTCGTGCACAATGCCGGGATATCCCAGCAGATCGAATGGAAGTCAGCGCCCGAAACGTCGCATCCTGGACTGGTAATCCCTCAGTGCACGGAGAAAATCTGTTTTCCGGAATAGGGGCCAGTTTACGTCAAGGAAGAAAAGTTCTGAATAGACGGACTGCCAGATGAGGAAGTCTGTCAGGTGACTGCCTCCCGTCTTGATGACAAGATCGGGGGTATACCGGAAGGTGAGGTGGTCCTCGATTGTCTTTTCCGTGACCTGTTCGGGAGGGATCCCTTCTTGCGCAATGCGGCGGATGCACTCTGTGATCTCCTCGCGCCCGCTCTTTCCGATTGCGACATGGACATTCATCCCTGTCCCGGTAACTTCGGGTTCTTCCTTCCAGTGGAGTGTCAGCTGTGCATACCGCGAAATTTTGCGGATGCCGGGGACGAGATGCACGGCCTCTTCGGGTTTATCCGTGCTGATGTGGAACATTACTCCCTGGATCTTTTCTAGCTTTTCCGGTTTTTTCGTCTTTTCCTGTTTTTTCTGGAGATTTTCCGAGACCTCGGTGCACCAGCGGACGACCTCGATAATTTTCTCTGGGGCTTCTCCTTGCTCCCTCCCGGTAATCATAAAGCATATCTGGGAGGGGAGTGTCTGGATATCCCCAAGGAGTTTCCTCTCGTACAGCCAGTGTATCATGATGCCCAGTCCAGGATTTCTTCTCTTCCCATGCAGTTGAGGAGGGCGTCACTTGTCGCCCATCCCCTCCGGCATATCCCGACACCGTACCGCATCCAGCCAAGCTCCTCCGGGCTGTGGGCATCGGAACCCAGGGCGACCTTTGCCCCTCTCTTCACCGCCTGCCTGATATACATATCATCGATATCCATCCGGAAGGGTGAGGCGTTGCATTCCAGTGCCTTGTCGTTTGCGGCTGCAGATTCAATGACCCTCTGCATGTCGATTCCCGATGGCTCCCTCCCGCCGATGATCCGCCCGGTGGGATGACCGATGATGTCCACGTGCTCGTTCTCGAGTGCTGAAAGGACCCTGCGTGTCATTGCGTCCGGGTCCTGGGACAGGGCCGAGTGGACGGACCCGATGACGAGATCGAGGTCTGCAAGGACCCGGGATGGGAGTCCCGGTGTCCCGTCTGCAAGGATATCGACCTCGATACCGTGGAGGATCCAGCACCCTGACGTCCGGTTTGTGACCTCGATCTCGTGGGCCTGCTTTGAGATTGCGGACTCGTCGAGGCCATGGGCGATCCCGAGTGTTGCGGAATGATCCGTGCAGAGGATGTACTCGTAGCCCCTCTCCTCGCCGTACCGGGCAAGGTCAGCGATACCCATGCGGCCGTCGCTCCACGATGTATGGACATGGAGGTCCCCCCTTATCTCATTTTCCTCGACGAGGCGGGGCAGTTCGTGTGCGAAAGCCGCCTCGATCTCTCCCCAGTCCTCGCGGAGTTCAGGGACGATAAAGTCCATTCCGAGAAACGAAAAGATATCCCTCTCGTTTGCAAAAGAGTAGGTTTTTCCCTTCCCGGCGTCTTCTATCCCGTACTCGTTCAGCTTCAGTCCTTTCGAGAGTGCGATCTCCCTTAACCTGATGTTAAAAGCCTTTGAACCGGTGAGGTAGAGGAGCATGGCACCGCAATTCCCGGGAGCGACGAAACGGACATCGACCCGGGTCTTTTTGTACCTGAAAGAGGTCTTCTTCTCCCCTTCATCGAAGACCTCGTCTGCTATCTTCCTGGCGCGGGGGTTCACCTGAGAGGGTTTTTCTGTAGTCACGATGTCGATATCGCCAATCGTACTCTTTCTCCGGCGGAAACTCCCTGCCACCCGGAATGTCTGCCCGGAAAAAACGCCGCTGATATCGCTGATAATCCGTTCAGCCTCCTCGAGGGTCAAACGGCCCGACGGGGCGCGAAACTGCCCGATTGCCCGGAGGATTGCTGCCTCTTTCTTCTCACCGAATCCCCTGAATGCACGGATGCGGTGAGATCTTGCTGCACGTTCGAGATCGTCAATCGAGAGGATGCCGTACTTTTTCCAGAGCAGGCTCACCGTCTTTGGGCCGATACCCTGGAGGGAGAGCATCTCGAGGACAGGAGGGGGAATCTTTGTCCGCACTTCTTCCAGTTCATGGAACGTACCTGTCCCGATGATCTCTCCTATCTTTTTTGCTATCGCGCTCCCGATGCCGGGCATGGCCTCGAGTTCATCCTCCGAGAGAGAGGCAACGGGGACAGCAAGCCTCGCTATGATCTCGGCGGCACGCCTGTATGCCCGGATCTTGAAGGGATTGTCGTCCAGGATCTCGAGGATCTCACCCATGAGGTTCAGTTTTTCGGAGACCTCCCGGTTTGAGACCGGCATTTGAAAAAGTTCCTCCCTCGGGTCACCTGAGGTATGTACCCCTGCGAATCTACATATGCGTTCGCTTTTTTTCGGATGGCCACATCTCTCCCGAAAACGGGATGAAATTTATGGCCGGAGAAAAAAAGGGGGGATTCAGATATGCTGGTCGATATCTTTGAGCAGCTGCTTGATATCGATCCAGATGATGAGCTCGTTTTCGGCCCGGTCCCTGTCCTTCTCCCTGACAGATTTCTTGATGATACCGAGGATGGCCACGTCCTCGCCGATCTCTGCGGCGGACTTGGTGTCCACGTCTTTTAAGTCGAAGGTGGAGACCGAGAGGACGTCGTCGACCATGATCCCGATCTTCGACTTCGTGTTCTTCTCGTCCAGGACGATGATCCGGCAGTTCTCCTCGGGCTGGACCGACTCCTCGCTGATGTTCATCCTCTGCTTGAGGTCGACGATGGTCGTGATCTCGCCCCGCAGGTCGATGATTCCCTTGATGTAGGACGGCGTGTTGGGCAGTCTCGTGATCGTCGTGTACTCGACGACCTCTTTCACGTCGAAGAGGTCGATTGCGAAGTGTTCCTTTCCGAGGAGGAACTCGACGACCTGGAGGGTATTCCCCCCTCCACCAGTCCCCTTCTCGGGGACTGCCGCCGCCTTTTCCAGGGTTTCCCCGCTCTGTTTTGCCGCCATGGACTCCTCACACTCTCCGCCGGGTCAGACCCTGAACTTGGAGATCTCGGTCGATACCTTCACGACAATTGCATTGACGTTGGCAATGACCTTTGCGATCTGGTCGATGGCCGCAGCAGTCTCCTCGCTCACTGCTGCCGAATCCGTGGCTTCCTTTGCAGTGCTCCGGACCAGGCTGTTGACCTCGTTGATGCTCGCCGTGACCTCCTCGACGGATGCAGCCTGCTCCTCGGAGGCTGCCGCAACCTCGGTTACATTCCGGCTGATCTGGTCGATGGACTCCACGATCCTGTTGAAGTTCTCGAGGGTCTCTTTCAGTGCAATGCTGCCCTCCTTGACCTCCCTGTTCGAGACTGCAACCGTCTCGGCAGCCATCTGGGTCTGTTTCTGGAGGTTGCCGATCATCTCTGCGATCTTCTCCGCCGAGACCCGCGACTCCTCGGCCAGCGACTTGACCTCGGTCGCGACCACGGCGAACCCCCTGCCGGCATCCCCGGCCCGGGCAGCCTCGATTGCGGCATTCAGCGCGAGCAGATTCGTCTGGTTGGCAAGGTCCGTGATCAGGTTGACGATCTCGCCGATCTTGTCCATCTGGGACTTGATCTCAAGGATGATCTCGTTGACCTCGTTCGACGACCGGGTGATGCCGTCCATGCCGCCCTCGGTCTTCTTCGCAAGTTCGATCCCCTTCCGCGAGTAGTCATTGGTCTCCTGGACGAGCTGGGAGACGGACTCTGCCTTCGTTGCAACCTGCTGGATCGTCTTCGAGAGGTCTTCCATGGCTTTCAAGACTTCGGCAATCCCCTGGTTGCTCTGCTCGGCATTGGTGCTCACAGCAGCCGCGTTCTTTGCGACCTGCGCCGACCCGGCAGAGACCTCCTCGATGCTCGCGTTTGCCTCCTCGGCGCTCGCACCAAGTTCGGTCACCGTCTGGTTCACGAGCGAGAGAGCCTTGCTGACCTGGATCCCGATGTTGTCAAGGGCATCCCTGAACTTTTTAAAGTCTCCATGAACTTTGAGATCGCTGTTGAAGCGTGCTGAAAAATTCCCCTGAGCATATTCTTCTGATATACGTATTGCCTCGTTGAGCGGGACGATAACTTGGTCGAGTGTTTTATTGATTCCTGCGATAATTTCCCAGTATCTGTTCTTGAATTTTTCAGCATTTCCTCTTTTATTCAATTTTCCTTCGACTGCTGCAATCGAGAGCATGTTTGATTCTTCAACAAGTGCATTAATGGTCTCGATGCACTGGTTGAGGTTGTTCCTGATCACGTTGAAGTCGCCGCGGTACGTCTCGGTGATCTTCTCCGGCAGGTCGCCCCTGCTGATCCGGTCGATGTATGCAGCGGCGACATTGAGTGGCCCGATGATGGCCTCAAGCGTCTCGTTGAGTCCCCGGATGAGGTTTGCATAGTCGCCTTTAAACTGGGACGGGTCACCCCGGACGGAGAGATTACCTTCGGATGCAGCCACGCTGATCTTTGCGATCTCGTCCGAGAACTTCTGGATCGTTGACACTACCCCGGAGAAAGCCTTCGAGACCTCCGCGATCTCGTCTCCCCCGGCAGAGACATCCGTCGTCCTGTCCAGGCTCTTTGAGGCCGTGGTGAGGTCGCCCTCCATGACCTGGTTCCCGAGTGTCACGAGGTCGCCCATCCGCCTTGCAATCGACCTGCCAAACAGGATCGAGACCAGTGCACCGGCTGCAATGCTTGCAACGAGGATGATGACGATGGCATTCCGGATGTCATCGACCGGGCCCATGTAATCTGCAAGGTTGACCCGCGATGCAATGATCCAGTCGAGTTGCGGGAAGTACATGTAGTACGTATCAACGTCCTTGCCCTCCCAGACGTAGGTGATCTTCCCGGGCTTGTCCCTGTACTTGTCCTTGTTGGCAATCATCTCCTTGATGAACGTCTCGCCGGCCATGTTCTGGCCCTGCAGGGTCGGGTGGACGAGGAGAGTTCCCTTGCTGTCCATGACGAAGACGTACCCGCTCTGCCCGAGTTTCGTCCCGAGGATCTCTTTCTTGAGGCCTCCGTAGACTGCATCCTCCGGGACACCAACGAAGAGGATGCCGATGATCTCTCCGCTTGCACTCTTGATCGGCTCGTAGGCCGTGATGTACGTCTTGCCGACCACGTCGGCAGTTCCGTAATACGTCTCGCCGCGCCGGATGACTGCATCGTAGACCGCATCGGATACCGCTGTCCCGAGCGCCCGCTTCCCGTCGGCTCCCACCACGTTCGTGGAGACCCGGATCGCCTGCCCGTCGGTCTTCATGAAGACCGTGGCCTTCGACCCCGTCATCCTCTCGATACTGTCCACGATCTCGAAGTTATCGTTGACAACGTAACTCTGGCTTCCCTGTCCCTTGAGGACAAGCTTGCCACCGGCGATCTCGGGAGTCCCGTGAGAATAGAAGGTGGAACGAAGGACGTTTAAGTCCCCATTCAGTTTATCCTGCGCGAGTTCGTACGTGTTACTCGTCATCTTGTCGATACTCGATATCTCCGTCGACAGGAGAGTATCGACCTGTTCTGTAATCGCGCTGCTCGAACTGGTGTAGGCAACGATGCCAAGGAGGAGTGTCGGCACCGTCACCAGTACCAGGCAGATGATCAGGATCTTCGTCCCGATCTTCATCCGTGAGAAACCCGCAAATCTGACCATACTATCGTCCTTTTGATTCTCGTGATAGAATCACCCTTTTTTCCAGCCGATGTGCATGCTGAATTGTTTCCCCCCTTAATCAGACCATGCGGAAGCCATTCAGCTTGATTGATGAGATTTTCCTTTTTTATTCTATATAAAATTATAGGTCAAGTGAATAGCAAATATAATAATTAATATAGTTACACACTAACGATGGTAATTGTTGTTCCGTATATTGGTTGCATGCTAGTCTGCGTATCCTGACGATGATTATGGCAGAAAGGGGGGATGTTGATCGGATCAGGCAGCTGCTGGGGGAGCACAGGAACGGTCTCACCATCGACGAGGTCTCCCGGCACCTTGGTATCAACAGGAGCACTGCATCGAAGTACCTGAATGCACTCGTCTCCTCCGGTACTGCAACCATCCGGAAACTCGGTCCCGCAAAGCTCTTCTACATCCGTGAACTTGTGCCACTCCACCAGCTTCTCAATTTCACCTCTGACGGTATCGTTATCGTTGATAGCGGGTTCGAGATCCATTTCGCCAATAACCCCATTTTATCCCTTTTCAACCTTGATGAGAGATCACTCATAGGCTCCGTTATCTTCAATACACCCCTGTCGGCACTCTGGGATGAAGAGGTAAAGCGTGCCTTCGAAGAATCCCGCATCCGGCAGGAGATCGAAATGGAGGGGACAATCAATGTCAGGGGAACTGTCATGGGAGTGCAAAAGAAGGTTATTCCCGTCCGGTTCGAGTCAGGATCCACGGGATACTGTTTTGTATGCCGCTTTGGTGAAGGGACAGGCGGAGGAACAGTCACCTGCGAGACTTCAGGCATATCGGATACGGCCCTCTTCTCCCAGTTCTACCAGCTCTCCGCTCTCCTGCGGCGTCATTCCATGAACAGGGTCACCCTTGCACTCGAAATCCTCAAGAAAATCAGTGATAACCGGACTTCTCCCCGGTTTCCCGAACTCGCAGAAGACCAGGAACAGGTTCTCAAATCTCTCCTCCTCCACACGAGGACGTTCGATGAGTTCCTCGGTGACACGCCACCGGAACTCCGGTGGAATCCCCTCGAGGAGATCGTGGGAACTGCCCTCTCGCTTGTCAGGCTCTCTCACGTGCGGTTCTTTTCTGATATCCGTGGCGTGGATCTCCTTGCTGACCAGAGCATCTGCCGGGTCTTCCAGGCACTCCTTGAGAATTCCATTGTTCACGGGCAGAAAGTGACATCGATCCGGATAACGGCACGGGAGTCACCGGAGGGGCTCACCATTACCTGCGAGGATGATGGCATCGGCATCCCGGAGAACGAGAAGGCAGCGCTCTTCGAATGGGGCCGCGGGCCCCGGAGGGCACATTCCCTGTTCATCTGCCGGCAGGTGCTTGCAGCATCAGGAATGTCCCTCCGTGAGACAGGAGAGTATGGCCGCGGTGCACGGTTCGAGATCCAAGTCCCGCCGGGAAAATACAGGCTGCGCTCCGATTATACTGCCGGAAGGGGGACGGTCAGTCCTTCCTGACAAAGATCTTCTGGAGCGGTTTGAAGGGAGTAAAAAGGTTTTCAACCTCCCTTCCCAGGAATTCTGACATCCCCATGATGTAGTAGCCTCCCGGGCGGAGTCCCTGGTGAAACATCCGGACAAGGTCGTTCTTCTGCTGGTCCGAGAAATAGATCGTCACGTTCCTGCACGAGATGATATCGAGACCTCGCTGGATGGGGACTCCTGACATCAGGTCATGGTGCTGGAACCGCACCATCTCCTTTACATGGGGCTTGATCGCGAATTTTCCGTCAGGCAGCGGGGTGAAATGCCGGTGAAGCTGCCTCTCGCTGATGAATTCGAGTGCTGACTTGTCATATATTCCTTCCTTTGCCTTTTGCAGGATGACATCGTCAATATCGGTTGCAATGATCTGCCAGTCCACGTCTTTGCGCAGCAGCGTCTGGTCATGGAGCATGATGGCATAGGAGTAGGGTTCTTCCCCTGAAGAACACCCCGCGCTCCAGATCCGGATCCTGTTCTGCTGGCGTAAGATGGGGATGATGATCTCATTTTTGACGCATTCGAAGACCGGAGGATCCCTGAAGAACTTGGTGACGTTTATCGTCAGGGCATTTTTGAGGGGCTGGTGTTCTTCCGGGTGCGAAAGAAGGTAATCCCTGTATTCCCGGTACGTCCCGATGTGCCGGGCATTCATCCGGGACGCAATGCGTCTCTTTATGTAGTCTTCCTTGTAGCTCGTGCACTGGATCTGCAACAGTCGCTGGATCGTCTGGAGGAGAGTCTGGAATTCATCCATGGTTTTCCCGGTCGCAACCCCTGGGCGCGTTTACCGCCTGGCAAGTTCAAAGATATGGGATAATACCTTGTCGATATCAAGATATAAAACAAGCTTTCTGGCATGCTCTTTTTGTCCGGTTCCTGCCCTGTCTTCATCCAAACGTATAATGCCTTTTATGAAGGTTTTCTGGGACTTCGTGGTATCGTCCTCTGCATACTCGATATCGGAATCAGGAACCGGTGAGACGCTATGGACTTCGTCCACGATGAGACCTATCTTGTCTCCCCTTGCGGTCTCGGGGACGAGGATGATGAACTTCTGGGATTTTGGCGCAACCGGAGAAGACAGTCCGATGATCCTTGCAAGCCAGATGAGAGTGGTAATCTCCCCCCTTATATTTGTCATTCCGGCAATGTACTCCGGTGTCCTCGGGATGGAGGTGACGGGGAGGGGGTCCACTATCTCGCGGGTGTACCTTATGTCGATTGCATAGGAGTTCCCTCCCAGGCTGAATTCCAGGATCTCGGGCATCAGGAAGTCGCCCCGTTCAGGCCTTTAATTTGAATGATTCCACGACTCTCAGGCACTCTGCCATCTTCTCCCTTATCTCGCTTGTTGCACTTGCAATCTCTTCAACCGATGCACTGCTCTCCTCGGCAAGTGCGGCAAGGTTCTCCGAGCTCTTCTCGGTGTCCAGGATCAGCTTGTGGATGACCTTGATGTTGTTCATCACGTTTCCACTCGCAACAGTCTGGTTCTCTGTTGCCCTGGAGATCTGATCTATACTTTCAGCAGTTGTCCTGATGCTGCCGGCCATCTCGTTCAGGGCATTGATTGTTATCTCCACGCTCCGGATTCCGGTCATTATCTCGTCATATGCTTTCTTCATGGAGCTGACGGTCTGGGTGCTCGAATGGGAAATATCCTGGATGACAGACTCGATATTTTTGGTGGCGTTCTTGGAACCCCCCGCAAGGTTCCTGACTTCTTCTGCCACAACGGCAAATCCTCTCCCGTGTTCTCCTGCCCGTGCAGCCTCGATGGCGGCATTCAGCGCGAGCAGGTTGGTCTGGTTTGCAATATCGGCGATGACCTTGACAATTTTCTGGATCTCGAGAGTCTTTGCATTCAGCGAGACCATCTCGTCCATGACCCGCCGGGAGAGATCCTGCACGAGGTTCATCTTGTCGGAGGCCTCTTTTCCCAGTTTCCCTGCATTTTCGCCTGCGGAAAGCACTTTCTGGGATGTCAGGGCCATTTCCTGTGATGTGCGTGCTATCCTCTCCACGTCAGTATTTAAATCGGCAATCTCCTTTGTCACTTTTTCGAGCTGCTGGAGCTGGTTCTTCGTATCCTGGGAGTTCTTCTGGGCCGTGAGGGCGACATTCTGGGATGCCCGGGCTATCTCATCGGTCCCGGTGAGGATATCCCCGATGGAGCTGTCGAGGAATTCGATGGTTCGCTTAAGGTCTGAGAAGAGCCCGGTCAGCCGGTCGATACTCGTGTTTAAGTCCCTCTTGACCGATTCGAGCGGGTCGTTCTCGTACAGGGGCGCTTTTTTGGTCAGGTCTCCCTTCGCAAGCTGTGCAAGGACTTCCCCGATCTCTCCCATGCTCTTTTTGAGACGGTTTTCAAGTGCTCTCTTCTCCGTCACATCGGAATATATGACAAAGACTGTCTGGAGATCTCCCTTCTCGTCGAGAATGGGTATGCCATACTGTTCCAGCACCCTGACCCCGGCAGGCATCTCCACGGTGACCTCGCCAAACGACCTTCTCTTGGATGTTACTGCCACCTTCAAACCTTCACCCTTCTGATCGAGGACCCTGAAGCTCTTTGCACTCATCTTCTTGAGCTGGTTCCGGTCGATCCCTGAGAGCTGACTGTATGCCTGGTTGGCTGAGAGGATGTTCCAGTCCCGATCGAATATCAGGATAGGAAACGGGTTCTCTGCAAAGGTAACCTGGGTGCGAAGGCGCAGCCCCTCGGCAACATTCATGAGGGCATTGATAGTCTCTGCATACTGCCGGCACGCAGGGTCCACCCTGTCTGGATCCAGGGTCACCGTGAAGGGACCTCTCTTCCTGAGAGCCTCCTGAATGTCAGCGAGTATGCCTTTCCTCTGTCTGGATGTCATTTTATGATAGTGTCTGCGAAGGAGTATATTAATTCATTGCTAATAATCATCAAAAATGAAAAGCATTGCTGTTCATTACAATCAGCCCCGTGGCTCCCCTTCACGGACTTATTCAGATTCTCTCCAAATCACGGGTTTCTCACGGCTTTATCCAAATTCTCAAATAATTTCAGAGACAACGTACTCTGCCATGAGGACTTCTGCCGGGGAAGACCTCCTCGAGGCTGCCTGCATCCTCCGGGAGAGGAAGAAGGGGATGCCCACAGCAGGGGAAGTTGCATCTCTCCTCTTCGTATCCCCGGAGAATGTGCGCAAAGAGGCTCTGCGCCTTGAGGAGGGGGGATACCTCAGGCTGATAAACGATGACATCCTCGAGCTGTCCGAAAAAGGAATCGAAGAGGGGATGCGCATCATGAAGAAACACCGGGTGCTCGAATGTTTCCTCTCGGAGATACTGGGAATGAAGCGGTCTGCCGCATCAGAAGAGGCATGCATTCTCGAGCATGCGATATCGGACGAGACCACCAGAAGGCTTGAAGGCTTCATGACTCTGCCCCGGGGAAGGGGACGGCGGTTGCAGAGGGGGCGAAAGAGGATTCCGGCGCTCGTGGATTTCCCGGAAGGAACGGATTTGAAGGTTCTTTCCGTCCTCTGTCCCGGCGGGTGCGAACGTCTGGGTGACCTCGGGATCCTTCCCGGCGAAGTTGTCCGCATCGTCCATATCCTCAACGGGAAGGCGGTTGTGGTGAGAGTGAAAGGGTGCGACATTGCTTTGAGCCCCGAGATTGCCTCCTCCATCCTCGTGGAGAGAATGGAATGAAGATTGGACTCATCGGGAACCCGAACGTCGGAAAATCTCTCATATTTCACCAGCTGACCGGCATCGGTGTCGAGGTCAGCAACTATCCCGGGACGACGGTCAATCTCCTCTCCGGAGCACTCTGTTACGGAAAGGAACGTATCGAACTGGTTGACCTTCCCGGGATTTATTCCCTTGACGGGAGGTCTCCCGAGGAGGAGATCGTCAGGAATTTCATCAGGAACGGGGATGTCGAAAGGCTCGTTGCCATCCTCGATGCCACCCACCTCGAGCGGAACCTCTACCTCCTCCTGCAGGTGGCGGAATACAGGATACCCCTAATCGTCGTCCTGAACCTGATGGACGAGGCCGCAAAACAGGGGATCGAGATCGATTCCGAAAAACTCTCCTCGATCCTTGGCGTCGAGGTCATCCCGGTCACAGCGATCCAGGGAAAAAACGTCCAGGAGATCGTTCCTGCAGTCCTCTTTCGCTCCCGGATCCCGGGGATAACCGTGCCCTATGACCTCCATATCGAGGCAGCGATCAGGAGCCTCGTTACCATCCACGGGGTCAGCAGGGTTGCCGCACTCCAGGCACTCCAGGGAACGGCCGTGACAGGGGATCTCGCGGAGTCAGCGGCAACACTGGCAGCAGAGATCGAGGAGGCTCACAGGATGTCTGTCCCCCAGATCATTGCCGGCAACCGTCACCACTGTGCAGGAAGGATTGCAGACAGGGTCGTTGCAAAGAGGCAGCAGGCCCCCCCGGGATCCCTCGAATCCATTCTTGCCTCCCGGGTATCCGGGCCACTCATCCTTACTTTTGTTCTCATCGCCATCCTCCTTGCAGTCTTTTTTATCGGTTCGTTCCTCGAGGAACTGCTGGTCGGTGCATTCGAGTCGCTTGCGATCCAGCCTTTCCTCTCCCTTGACCCTCCTCCCCTTGAAAAGCAGGTCGGGCTCGCGGTGCTCCTCGCGTTCCAGGCAGGGCTCGGGATAGCATTTCCCTTCATCTTCACGTTTTATATCTTCATCTCCCTCCTCGAAGATTCAGGATATCTCACCCGGGCAGCGTTTCTTGCAGACAGCATCATGCACCGCCTGGGGATGCACGGGCAGGGAATCATCCCCCTCATCCTTGGATTCGGATGCAATGTCCCGGCAATCATGAGCATCCGCCTCCTGAGGACACGCAGGGAGAGGGTCATTGCATCGTTCCTCGTCAGCATGGTCCCCTGCTCTGCCCGGACGGTCATCATCGCGGGAATCGTCGCAGCCTTTGCCGGGATCGGGGCAGCTCTCTCCATCTATCTCATCATATTCCTGCTGATCATCGGGACAGGCCTTGCCCTCTCCCGGATCACACCGGGCGAACGCTACGGGATGATACTCGAACTGACACCCCTCCGCGTGCCCCGACCGGAGAATGTCATTGCAAAATCGTGGTACAGGATCCGCGAGTTCCTCCTCATCGCAATGCCCCTCCTCGTCGCTGCGAGCATCGTTCTCGGGCTCCTGCAGTACGCTGGCTTTTTTGACCTCTTTGCAAAGATTATCGCGCCGTTCTCCGAGACTGTCCTCGGACTTCCCGGCTATGCAACGACAGCTCTCTTTTTTGGAATTCTCCGGAAGGAGATGGCCCTCGAGACTCTCGTCATCCTTTCAGGGACAGCGGATCTCGGTTCTGTCCTGACCACCGGCCAGATCTACGTATTTGCCCTGATCAGTGTTCTCTTCATCCCCTGCATATCCACGGTGGGTGTCCTTCTCAGGGTTGCCGGGGCACGGGTAACGTTCCTTGTCTCTCTCTACACCCTGATCCTCGGCATCTGCATCGGAGCGATTATAAACATCCTGATAATATGATAACCAGAGATGTACTCGTATAAGACCGGGATCCGCCTCATCGACGAGGTGAAAGAGGGGCTTTCCCCGGGCTCGAACATCCTCATCCTTGCCCCCGCCATGAGCAGCGGGGAGAACCTTGGTTATTCCGTTGCCCGCCCCCTCCCCGGCGAGTATTCTCTCGTTCTCTCGACCGTCAGGCGGTCGGTTGACCTCCTCGAATTTTTCTCGTCGGTCAACATTGATCACAGGCGGATCGGAATCATTGACGCCGTGACCAAGCTCTCCACTCCCGATATCAGGGACTCGACGCAGGTCTGTTACGTCTCGAGCCCCAGTGACCTGACCGGTATCGGGATCAAGTTCTCGTCGCTTGTCGAGAGCATCTTTGCGGGCGAGTTTCCGGAATCCGGGGATACTCTCTTCCCCCCGCCGATACGGTTTTATATCGATTCTCTGACCACTCTCCTCATGTACCGGAGGCTGGAGGTCATCTACCAGTTCCTCCATGCCATCACCGCGAAGCTGAAGAAGATGGAAGCCATTGGGATATATGCCCTGAACAATGAATCGTTCGATGAAAAGACACTCTCTCTCATCAAGCAGCTCATGACTGTCATGATAGAGGTAAAACACGAGCAGAATGGGGAATTGCTCAGGATTCGTGGGCTGCCCGGCGTTTCCCAGGACTGGGTCCGCTTCGGGATATCGGAGACGGGACTGGAGGTGATCCTGTGATAAGGACGGGAATCCCCGGCATCGACGAGATGCTTGGATCCGGTATTCCGAAAGGGTCAAAGGTCGTGTTTTCCCTCGAACCCGGGGTGGACGGACGTCCCTTCATGTACAGGATCCTCCGGACTGTCCTCTCGTCTGGGAAGAATGCACTTGTCATTGCCCCCGGGGCCACGAAAACAGCTTTCTGCTCGGACGTCTCCCAGCTGATGGAGACCGATCAGCGCAGGGAACCGGGTCGGGTCACCGTTCTTGACAGCGCCGTTCGGGACGGGATCAATTCCCGGTCCCGGGGCGCAAAGACTCGCCTGAAGGAGTGGCAGAAGGTCATACGCGAGACAATACAGGAAAATGCTATTGAAGTCCTCTTTGTCTACTTCGACCTCCTTTACGAGGACTTTGGCCTTGAACCTGCACTCCGGCTCCTGCCTTCCGGAGAGGAAGGGCGGGGTCTTGTCACGATCGTCGAGCACCTCAACCTCGAGGGAGACAGCCTCGTATCCCGGTTCGTCTCAGAGGGATCCTTCGACCTGATCATCTCCCTGCACTCGGCAATCAGTACCATCCCGTTCTTCAATTTCCTCACGCTCGAGTACGTCTCCTGGAGCCAGATACCGAGGCGGTCCATCCCCTACTCGGCGGGCGGGGGAACTCTTCGCCTGTATATCCCGAAGATCATCGTGACCGGTCCTCCCTCGTCCGGCAAGACAACGTTCGTTCTCAACGCATCGGACAGTGGTCTCTCCTCGGACCGGGGAGACGCCGACGGGTTCAGGACGACAGTGACCATGGATCTCGGCTGGCTGCACCTCCGCGGGTTTGACATCCACATATTCGGAACACCCGGTCAGCCCCGGTTCGACCCGATCCTGCCCCAGATATTCCGGAACGCAATGGGGGTTATCATGGTTATCGATGTCACGCGGCCGGATACCCTCCCGCGGGCAAGGGAACTTCTGACGCTTGCCTATGCAGCGAAGATGCCGGTCGTTATTGCCGCAAACAAGGCAGACCTTCCCCACCGGATGAACGAGAGGCAGGTCAGGGAGAGCCTGAAGCTCAAAGAGGACATCCCGGTCTATTTCATCAGTTCCCTGCGGAGATCAGACGTCCACTCCGTGCTCGAGTCGATGATCGACCACATCACGCGCCTTTCCTCCTGAGGGAGACAGGACCAGGAGAAGACGCAGGAATCAGGCAGGGAAAGACAGGGATGCTCACGTTTGTCGGCCTCGGCCTCCATGACCACAGGGATGTCTCGGTACGGGGACTTGACGCTATCCGGAATGCCGGGATCGTGTTCCTCGAGAGTTATACCTCGCGTCTTTCAGGAACGTCTGTTGAAGAGATGGAGGAGTTTTTTGGGAAGGAGGTCACGGTCATCACGAGGAGGGATGTTGAAGAGAGGCCTCATATAATCCTTGATCCCGCAGAAGAGGGGGATGTTGCCTTCCTGACGGGGGGAGACCCCATGGTCTCCACGACCCACGCGGATCTCCGCATCCGGGCACACCGCCGCGGCATTCGGACTGCAATCATCCATGGAGCGTCGATTGCGAGTGCTGTCTGCGGGCTCTCCGGGCTTCAGAACTACCGTTTCGGAAAATCCTGTTCACTCCCGTTCCCGGAGAAGAACTGGTATCCCCTGACACCGGCAGAGGTGATCCGGGCCAACCTCTCCCTCCAGCTTCACACACTCGTTTACCTCGACATCCGGGAAGAAAGGTGTATGACCATCCACGACGCTGTCCTTCTCCTCGAGGAGATGTCGCAGCGCTGCAGTTTCTCGATACCCCTCTACGTGGGGATTGCACGTGCCGGATCGCCAGCTCCGGAGGTATTCTGCGGCGATGCCGGACGGGTCCTTGCCCACGATTTCGGCCCACCCCTCCACGTCCTGATCGTCCCGGGCCCCCTGCACGTGATGGAGAAAGAATACCTCGAACTGTTCGGGGGGCTGGAATGAGCGGGGTCTGGCAGGGGGAGCTTGCCATCCGGGTGGAGACAGCAGAGATCATTCCACCCCGGAATACGGTCTATTTTTCCCTCGCAGAGGAACTGCTCTCGATGTCAGAGTCCTACAGGGCAGACGGCAGCTATTTCATCACCACGGGGGATACCGTCAATGCACTCGCGGCCTTTTCCTACGCCCTCGGGTGGCTTGATGCGGCATCCTGCCTCGGTCTCGTGAGGTTCCGGGCAGGTTCCAGCCGGTGGCTCTTTTCCCGGGAGATGACCCGCGGAGATGAATCCGCCCGCCTGGAGGAGAAGACAGAACGCTACGGGCAGATCCTGGGATCTGCACTCCGGAATGTCGTGGCAGCTCCCCAGGGAGAGACAAATATCGCGAGGGCATGCGAACGAATCCTGTGTGCCTGTTTGGTCCTCGCACAATTCGGCGATCTCTTCCGTTCGTCCGGCATGCGGGAAAATGCACTCGGCTCATACAGCTATGCCCATGCATGGCTCGATGCCGGTGTGCGTGCAGGGCTCTTCCGGGTCCTGGGAAAGCAGGAACTGTTTGCGGTATAAAGAATTCTGCAGGCGTCCCCAAAGCCAGGTAAAAACGTTTATCCGGTATTAAAGCACCATCTATCTCGTTTCAGCCGCCGGACATCTCTCCGGGTGAAGGACCATGAAGAAAAGTGAGAAGCGATGGCTGTGGATATCCATTGGGTTCTCACTCCTTGTCCTTGCAGTCATCCTCCTCTTCACGGTCGATGCCCAGACATTCGTTCTCCTCGAACAGATGAACCCTTTTTTCATCCTCCTTGCACTGCTCATTCACCTTGCTGCACTCTTCTTCTGGTCACTGCGCATATGGTTCATGAGCCGGGGTCTTGGTTACAGGGTCCCCCTTCTCCATTGCGTAAACCTCGTGTACGCAAATCTCCTCGTCGCTGCCATCACGCCCTCGCAGGCAGGGGGAGAACCAGTCCGCGTCCATGAGCTCTACAGGGCCGGGGTGAAGGTCGGAGATGCAACCGCCATCGTGATCACGGAGAGGATCCTTGACGGGATCGTCCTCGGCCTCGGGGGTGCATTCTTCATGTTCGTCCTCGGGAGCATATGGCAGACCATTGGCTCGGTGTACAGTTATTTCCTCTATATCTCCTGGATTTTCATCACCGGCCTTGTCCTCCTCTTCCTCTACTCTGTGAAAAATCCGCTCATCCTGAAGAACTTCCTTGGCGGTATAGCCCGGCGGATAGCACGATTCAGGGGAAAGGAACGGGCAGATTACTATGCCCAGCGCATCGACAGGGAGGTTGACAATTTCCACTCCACCCTGACCCTCTTCATCCGCCAGGGAAAGAAAGGTCTCCTTCTCGGTCTCGTATGCACGGCACTCTTCTGGTTCCTCGAAGGGATCATCGTCTCGGTGATCCTCGTCGGGCTCTCGCAGCCCCCTATCCTGATCGAGTCCCTGATCATCCAGCTGATCATCGCTATCATCATGATGATACCCCTCACCCCGGGGGGTTCAGGGATTGCCGAGGTCCTCTTTTCCACGATGTATGCACTCTATATCCCGCACGCCCTGATTGGCGTTGTCGTATTGCTCTGGCGCAGCATCCTCTACTATTCGAATATCCTGCTTGGATTCCTGGGAAGTCTCGTCATCGTCCGCAGGGAAGCCGCCAGTCCTGCCAGTGACAAACCTTAAAGTCACGACCGGGCAATTCCTTCTCACAGGCATGGAACCGGTCCGTTGCAGTGTCAAAGGAGTATATATGGCAGTCGGCCCCCTGGGAGCCTCACCTGCAGTCATCATATCGCTCCCGGGGGATGAGATGGTCATCCCGATTTACATCGGTCTCTGGGAAGCCATCTCCATTCGCAACGCACTCAAGGGAGAGGTCCCGCCCCGGCCGCTTACCCACGACCTCTTCGTGGAGTTCATGAGGTCCTTTGACATCGAGCTCCGGGAGATGGTCATCGACTCCCTCGAAGACGGCGTCTATTACGCACGGCTGATCTTCGTCCGGGATCACCACCAGCTGAGCATGGACTGCCGCCCAAGCGACGGGATAGCTCTCTCTCTCCGGTGCAACGCAGGCCTTTTCGTTGACGGGGATGTTATCGCAGGCTCATCCGTCAGTTTCTCGGACCTGCCAGGCCTCCAGGACCTTGATGCGTACCTGGGAGGGTAGGTTACTTCCTCCGGGAATCAAGTTCATCGAGGATCTCGTCCCATTCCACCCCTGCAAGTTTGAGGCTGACCATGAGGTGGAACAGGAGGTCGGCTGCCTCGTACGTAATCTCCTCCCTCCGGCCATTCTTGACGGCGAGGATGAATTCTGTCGCCTCTTCCCCGACCTTTTCGAGGACACGGTCGATACCCTTTGGATCTGATGCGAGGGATGCGGTGTAGGAGCCGGGCCTTGGGTTTTCCACGCGGTCCCTGATCACCCCGAAGAGATCGGCGAGGAGATCACTCCGGGCCACCCTGTCCCTCCTCCACGATCACCTCTGCAATCTCCGGTCCACCGAACCTCCTGGAGAGCGTTCTTGCCTTCTCGATGGTGATTCCCCCCTTGCCGATGGCGAGTCCGAGATCACCCTTCTGGGTGACAACGATATTGATGGTCCCGGGGACTCCCGACTCCCTGATTGCAGTCACGTGTGCAGGCTTGAACATGTTCCTGATGAACTGGAAGAAATCATCGGAGTACTCGACCATCTCGACCTTCTTGCCGAGGACGTTCTGGAGACGGCGGATATTCTCGCCCTTCCTGCCTATGGCAAGTCCCATGTCTCCCTGCCTGATGACGTAAATGACACGCCCGAATTTTTCATCGATGATACAGTCCAGCGCAGTGGCCCGCGTCAGTATCCTTAATTCCTCGATATATCGTCGTTCTTTGAATCCGATCGTCCGTTCCATCTGATAATCCTTCAGATATATATATCCGGTACTGGGATTTAATGATTGGTCGCTTTCTCTATCCCGTTTGTCCCATGAAAAAGAAGGTTACAGGGGTTGGGTTTCCCACCCGTTTCCCGGTCTTCCCGCCGTATCTCCTGGACCCGGGATGAATGCAGGCAGGACAAGGTTTCCGGGGGAATTGCCATGGGATTAGAATATATAGATTATCAGCCTATCACTCTCCCATATGGAATCGATCAGACTCAAAATCCAGGAGAGGGCTTTTCCGAGCAGGGGCAGGGCCCGGATACACGAGAAACACGTCAAATCCCTCGGGATCTCGGAGGGCGACAGTGTTTCGGTCTCCGCGGCAGGATCCCGAAAGCCGGTCGTGGTCACGGTCTTTGCAGACTCCCTTGTCGACGAGGGATACATCAGGCTCGACCCAAAAGACATCGCAGAGATCGGTGCGGTCTCCGGGGCAGAGGTCACCGTGACCCGTGTCCCGCCGATCACCGAGAAGATCAAGAAGACTGCAGGGGAGACGAAGGAGACCGTTGCAAAGGATGTCGGGAAGGCAAAGGAAGCCATCGGAAAGAAGGTATCCACGGCAAAGGAATCCATGGAAAAGGGCGTTGAGTCGGTGAAGAAAGGCATCCATAAGAAGGATCTCTGATAGAGCGGGAGGAGTACGCGTCATGACAGACATGTGGGCGGTATTTGAACAGTTCCTCCCCGTGATCCTCCTCTTCACCGGCCTGATCATCCTGTACTTCATCATCCGCGAGTTCCGCCTGATGTACACGAGGACGCGGCTTGCCCAGCTCGATCTCGAGCGGGAGAAGATCAACCTCCTGAAGGCTGACATGGAACAGCGGGGACGGCCCTTCTACAGGATCGCACAAAAAGACCTCGAGGAATTGAAGAGACTCGACGAGGAGAACGTGGAACTGGAGACAGACATCCTTGCCCGGCACAGTGCCGTGGAAAAGCGGTTGAAGCGGCTGGAGAGCAAGGTTGCCTTAACAAAGCTCGACCGGATGGTGGAGAAGATCCGGCGCGAGGAAGAGAGGCTTGGGTGATGCAATGACCGAGTACGATACCCCTGGACGGACGCAGGAGAAGTTTCCCTTCATCGAGACCATAAAAGAGATCCCGGCGGCAATCGACGAGCACCTCCCGACGATGGACAAGGGGCTCGATGCGTACTTCGACCAGAACTTTCCGGCGATCATCAGCGAGTGGGGGCTCGTCACCTCCGTCCATTTAAAGAACTTCGAGCGGAGGCTTGACCGTGTCCACCGGCAGATCGATTCCCTCGAGAAGAACCAGAAAGCCCTCGTGGAGAGGGCTGCAGCCCTTGACAAGGAGATAAGGAGGCTTGAGGGGCAATGAGGATGCCGGATTACCTTGGCTCCTACGTGGACCGCCGCATGAAGTACCTGATCGACGAGTGGGACCTTGCAACGCGGCGGGACATCTCGGATCTCGTCTCCCGCCTCTCTGCCCTCGAGGAGGAGGCTCGTCTCTGCGCCGGGTTCGAGGCCGGCGCCTCTGCAAAGCTTGCAGAACTCGAAAAAAGGCTTGAATACATCAGGGGGAGGCGGACATGACGGTTATCATCGGGCTGCTGCTCGTCATCCTCTTTGTCCTCATCGCGTTCATCATCTACTACTACTTCCGGGGGTCGTCGGGGAAGATCGATATCTCCCGGCCGCTGGAGAGCCGGATCGACGAGTACCTCGACCGGAGGTTCGACCTGTTAATCGAGGAGTGGGGGCTCGTCCGGCGGCCGCAGGCCGACCGGTTCAGGGAAGAGATCCTCCCCTCCCTTGCCCGGGACGAGGGGCGGATGGCATCCCTGAAAGCCTTCGAGAAGGAGTTTGGGGAAGAGCTGAACCGGCTGGAGGAGAGAATTGAAGCTCTGGAAAAGCAGGTCACCCGGTAAGCGTCCGGGAGAGGGGTCCGGGGAGGACTTCATCTCCCGGATTCGCAGGGACATCCAGAGGGTGCGGCGGCAGGGCGATCCCCCCGGGCGGGACGCAGCGAGTTTCTCCCGGTTCACCTGCGACCTCTGCAGCGGTTCCTTCCCCCGGAGTGGTTTACGCCAGTGCGCACTCTGCGGGAGGTGGGCATGTGCCTCCTGCTGGACGGAGAAGTACTACTCCTGCAATGCATGCAACGGGATCATCACCCTCCACCTCTCGACCGAGAAGAAGGCGTGAGGGCGGGTCCTTTTTTTCCCGGAAAGGATCGCAGGTATCCTGCGGGACGAGTGTTTTGGTGTCTGCAGTGCACTCTTTGTTCGGTCGGGCAGCCCGGAGACGTGATCTTCCGGATCCCGTGCCCCTGCGGGCCTGCAGGCACCCTGCCGCGGAGTGAGCGGGGGAAGAACGGTGCCTGAAAGTATCTTCGAGCAGTACGCTTTGGACTACGACCGCTGGTTCGACGATCACCCCGACGAATACCGCCTCGAGCTCGCGCGGGTCCGGGCCCTCTTTCCTCCCGCAACCCCCTTCTCCCTCGACGTGGGGGCGGGATCGGGACGGTTCGCCGCACCGCTCGGGATTCCCCTCGGGATCGAGCCTTCCCGGGCGCTCTGCCGGATGGCACAGGCGAGGGGTATTGCGATCGTCCGGGCAGCCGGCGAGGCTGTCCCCTTCAGGGACGCATCCATCCCGTCTGCCCTGATGGTAACCGTCATCTGCTTCCTCGAGGAGCCATCCCGGGTACTCGCCGAGATCCACCGTATCCTCGTCCCCGGAGGCACTCTCGTTCTCGCATTTCTCGAGCGCGGCGGCCCGGTACACCGGAAATACCTCCATGATTCCGGGAAGGGACGGTTCCTCTCCCGTGCACGTTTTTATTCGGGAGAGGAGGTGCAGGTTCTTCTCAGGAATGCAGGTTTTTCTGTCACTGCGATGGATTCCCGGGCGGGGTTCTGCGTCATTGCGGCGCAGAAGGGATGACCAGGAACAGAATTAGACCATTTACGGTGAGATGCGCCACAGGGCAGGGAATCCCGGGCTGCCGGGGAAAACGCCGGAGACGGGTTTTCCTGCACGGGACCTGTCCAGGGACCTGCGCACCCTTTATGTCACCCGCAGGGCTCTGCATGAGAGCATACCGGGGTTCAGGAAGTTGCTTCCCGGGATCCCCTCACCCAGCCCGTGCACCGGCGCGGTCCACGCCCACCGCTCCGGCGAGCAGCATGAAGGCGACGATCGCGTTGTCCCCCCTGTCGTCCCAGCCCGTGATGGCAGAGGGGGAACCGGTCACCGCAGAGAAGAGGACCCCCATCGCAAAGAACGCGAGGACGAGCGAGAGCGCGGGTGCAAGCCTCTGCCAGCCGCCCCGCATCCCCGCAAGTATTGCAGCGATGAAGAGGGAAGCGGCGAAAAAGAGCCACTCTGCCGGCTGGAGGATGTCTGCAAGGAGGTAGGAGAGGAACGGGACAGCCTCCTCCGGCAGGGGGAAGGGTCCAAGGAGCGGCCAGTACCACGTGACCGGCAGGAGCCAGAGGACATCGAGCAGCTGGTGGGAGAGGACACCTGCCGCGGCCGAAAGCACGAGGGTTCCCACCCTGCGGGAATACATCCTCCGGGAAAGAGAGCCTGCAGAAAAGAGGAGGAGGAAGAAGAGGAGGGTGTGGGCATAGATCCGCCCAAAGCCGCCTGACCCGGTGATGAGGAGGCCGAGAGGCTTGTCGATGAGATCGGGCAGGACTGCACCGGCCACTGCCGCTGCAGGGAGGAGCGGATCCCTTCTCCATGCATACAGTGCCATCCCGAGGAGCAGCCCGGCAAGGACGTGGCAGACGATGAACACGCAGAATGAAGGTTGGTGGCAGCGGGCATAAAGGGGAGGGCATTCCCACGGCACTCCAGGCGGCAGCGCGAGATCCAGCCCGTCGTCAGCAGCGGTGATAACCGGGGGGAGGAGTGAACAATCCGGCCGGAGGGGCAGGGTCTTCCTCCCCGTTCCTTCCGCTACGGGTTTTTTGCCGCTCTCTCTTTCGGGAACAGGTCTCCAATCCCTGGAAAGATCAAAGGGGATCTCCGGGAGGACTCTGTCTGGTAGCGGGCGATATAGGCAACCGGGTCCCCTTTCACGGTCACCGTCTCTCCCACGTAGACGCCGCCGGGCATCCTGTTCAGCCGCTCCATGTCGTAGACCCGCGGGCGACCACGAACGTGGTACACCCCCTGCACGGAAGAGATCCCCGCTGCAAGACAACGAGGACTGCAAAAAAAAAGATACCTTTTTCATGACCCCGGTTATTCCTCTAACGCCATGATAAAATTTTCAGAAATATCAGGAATTTTTTTTTAGCCTGGCGGACTGCCGGAATCGCCACCAAGGGTGAAAAAGAACGTTGTCCCCTCCCCGGGCACGCTCCTGGCCCAGACCTGGCCTCCGTGCCTCCTGACGATCCGGTCCACGATGGTCAGGCCGATCCCCGATCCCTCGAACTCGTCCTGCGTGTGCAGCCGCTGGAAGGGTTCGAAGATCTTCTGGCTGTACTTCATGTCAAACCCGGCCCCGTTGTCGCGGACGAAGTAGACGACCCGGGAGTCCTCGACCAGGGACCCGATCCCGACCCGCGCTTTTGCGACGTTCCGGGTGAACTTGACGGCATTGCCGATGAGGTTTGAAAAGACCATGCGGAGCATCACCCGGTCGGCATAACAGGGCGGCAGTTCCCGGACGGAGAACTCGATGGTCCTCTCCTTCTCCAGGGCCTCCAGCTCTGCAATCACCTCCCTGACAAGGGGAACGGGATCGACCCATTCGCGGCTGATATCCTTCCAGCCGAGCCGGGAAAGGGAAAGGACCCCCTCGATCAGCTGGTCCATCAGTTCGACGTTCTGCCGGATGACCCTGATTGCACGCAGTTCTGTTTCGGTCAGGCGGGTCCCGGCTGAATCGGACAGGATGTGCGAGAACCCGTCGATCGCCCGGAGCGGTGCCCGGAGGTCGTGGGAGACAGAGTACGTGAACGCCTCCATCTCCCCCATGGCACGTTCGAGTTCCCTTGTCCGGTCGGCAACCCGCTGCTCCAGTTCAGCGTTCAGCTGCCGGATCTCGGCTTCGACAGACTTCATCCGGCTGATGTCGAGAACGACGCCACGCATTCCGGTGACCTTCCCGCCTTCCCTGCGGGCAGAGGTGTAGACCATGATGGGGACGGATGTCCCGTCCCTCCGGAGCCCCGTGTATTCCGAACCTTCCGTCCTTTGACCCTGCAGGATCGCAGAAAACTGGTGCTTTGCCCTATCCCGGTCTTCCGGTGCAACGATCGAGAAGATGTTTGTTCCCGCCCGCAGGTCACCGGGTGTGTACCCGAAGGCCTCGAGGCCGGCAGGGTTTGCAAACGTCACCTTCCCGGAGAGATCCGTCTCGAAGACTCCCACCGGCAGGAGCGTGACGAGGTTGACGAACCGCTCCTCGCTCACCCTGCACTGGTACATCTCGGCCCTGAGGCGGTCGATCATTGCCTGGATGCTCTCTGCAAGCAGGGAGAGCTCGTAACCGGGGGCAGGCCTGATAGGATGGCAGATATCCCCGGCGGCCACCCTGTCGACGTCCTCGAGGAGCCTCTCGATCGGCCGGGAGACTCTCCGCGAGACGACCATGGCAACGAGGCCGCCGGAGAAGACGACAAGGACGGCAGCAAGCCCGTGCAGGAGGGCGAGTTTCTCAAGCTCGCCGGCGAGCAGGGCATCGTCGTAGGAGATCTTTGCAAAGATGCTTGTGTCTGCACCATAGGCAGGATCGCGCAGATCGATGACCTCCCAGACGGTGGTCTCGCCCGGGTCGTCCTTTACGACCTGCGTGCTCCGGTTCTCCCAGAGGATGTAATCGAGCATGGCTGATTCCTCCGGGGTGGGGACGTAACTTGCGTTGTCCACCAGTCTCTTCTGTTTCTGGAAGAGGAGGACGTCTTTTACGTAGGGATTGAACTCCCGGACCTCCCGTATCACGTCGCCGTGCTGGAGTTCCATCCGCTCCGTGGACAACGCCTCGGAATGCAGCCCGAGCTCGATGATGAACCGGTGGTCGGGTGCAGGCATGTACCCAAACTTCTCCAGGTAACCGGTGTTCCAGTCCATGACGACCCTGTCGGGAAAGTATCCGGTCGTGTTCCATATCCCGTGGAGGTACGCGCAGAAGTCCGGGTAGATGACAGAGAAGTCAAGGCCTGCATCAGGGGGATCCGATGAATATTCAACGATGCACTGGTTGTTGATGAAATGGATCTCCATTCCCCCGATCTTTTCCTGCAGGGAGGAGAGATTTATCCGCGAGGGATCTCCCCCTGCACGGGCATACTCCTCGTTTACGACCCCGAATGCTTCCTCCATCTCGTCGTTGTAGGTATTGTCGTAGATTTTCAACCCCGTGTCGATCATCCGGAAGGAGGTGTCGATGTGCGATTCCGTCATGTGGCGGAGGTTCTGGGCATTCTTCTCGAGGTGGTACCGCGAACTCACGTAATTCATCCATATGCCGGCGAGGAGTGCAACCACGATAATGGCGAAGATGATCCCCGTCAGGAGGACCGAAAATGGCAGTCCCCTCTTCCTTTCGGTCATCAGTCCCCCGCACCTGTGAGAAATGGATACTCATGGTATTTAAGGAAGAGCACCCCGGCCGCCCGGAGGCAGGCTCCCTTCCATTCCTCTGGAGCATCGGCAGGGCGGAGAGTCCCGAGCCTCCCGGAGGGGGATGGGGGGCGAGGTTCCCCCGGATCCCTGCATTCCCGGCAGGCAGGATCGATCGTTGTGGAAATACCTGCTGCTGCCGCCTGCACTGCGCTTTTCCGGACGGTATCCCTGCGCCCGCCGTGCAGAGGAACACCGTTTCAAAAGAGTGCGTGGCAGAAGTTCTCCGCGATCCCCGTCACCGTCAGGGTGAGCCCGGATGCGATCACGAACCCGGCCGTCGTGAAGAGGACCGTCGGCCACCGCGGCCACCCGAGGATCCAAGCAATCACGGGAGTCCCGTAGAGGCCGATCCCGGGGATCCACGCGATGAAGACGCAGGAGACGGCTCCGTACGAGTGGATGGCAGGGTGCTTCTCCATCACCTTCCCGACCTTCCCGATCCAGCGTGCGACCCGGGCCGACGAGAGGGCGAGGGCCTCGCAGACCTCGAGGATGCAGGAGACGACACCGACTGCAAAGGATGCCATCAGGAAGAGGATGACCGGGTCGGCAAGGCCGAGGGGGTGGCCGAGGGGTGGCGCTGCACCCTGCAGGATGAAAGCAGAGGCAATCAGGGAGAATACCTTCTGGTACGGAATACCGAGGACCGCCGCCGTCACGAGGGGGACGGCGACCACGAAGGCGAGGAGGAAGAGGATCCCCCGCGAGAGCTCCGCGAGCACCCTGACATGGGAGCGGAGCGTGTCAAACATGGAGACAGGTGGTCTCCGGAGCCTGATATGGTTTGCCGTGACGGAAAGGGAGCGGGGTGCCACAGGGATCGTGGGGTCTCCCCTGCAGACGATTTGCCCTGGCGGGGATGGATCGGATGGACAGCAGGCTTTGGTCCGGCATGGACGGCGGGGGCGAAAGGGACGTAGAGGGCGAAAGGGACGTAGAGGGCGAAAGGGACGACTGGGGGCGAAAGGAACGGTAAGGCCTGCATGGATGCTGGTGCCGGCATGGCTATTTCGGTCTGCCCGGCGAAGGGACCCGGGATGCAAAAGACCCTGCATTTTCCCGCCCGGAAAGGGCCGGGAGTGCGAACCGGGGATGCTGTTCCGGCGCTGTATTTTTGCACCAGGGGCAGCAAAAGGGTGCAGCAGAAGGGGAACTGGTGTCCCCGGGAGGTCCCCGTGCCTCCCGGTCATCAGGCAAGGTCGAGGAAGTTTGCAAGCAGCAGGAGTCCCCTGGCACCGCTCTTCTCGGGGTGGAACTGGACGCCAAAGACGCACCCCCCGTCCCAGATGGCGGATGCAAACGGGATGATGTACTCCGTCCTGGCAAGGGTATGGGGACTGTCCGTATCGGCATAGTACGAGTGGACGAAGTACATGTAGTCTCCGGGCTTCAACCCCTCAAAGAGCGGATGATCTCTTCGGATCTCAGCGAGCGAGTTCCACCCCATGTGGGGGACCTTGTGGCTTGCGACCCTCGGGAACCTCCGCACTGTCCCGGGGACGAGGCCGAGACCCCGGTGCAGGCCCTGCTCCTCGCTCCACTCGAGCATCATCTGCATCCCGAGGCATATCCCGAGCACCGGCACCGACCGCGATGCCTCGAGGATGACCGCCCGCAGGTCCCCCAGCTGCTCCATCCCGTCGCGGAACGCCCCGACACCCGGCAGGACGATGCCGTCTGCGGAGGCGACCTCGGCCGGGTCCGTGGTGATGACCGGCATCCCGCCTGCCTTCTCGAGCCCCCGGCGGACCGACCGCAGGTTCCCAAGGCCATAATCAACAATTGTAATCTTCTTCATGCTCCGACCCCCGGATCCGCCATCCGTCATTATCCACCCACGAACCGGGCAGCCCCGCTGCCTCCTGCCATTCCTTCAGCCGGGCATGCCACTCCGCCCAGAGGGCGGGGTATCGCCCGCTGACGTGGCAGATGACGGCCCGGTCGCTCGACGGGCACATGTAGCACCCGATCCTGTCTATCCCCTCGCCGTAGAGCCTGTTGAAGGGCGCTTTCTCCCGGAAGATGTAGAGCCAGACGTGGAGGGCCGTCCAGTGATGGATGGGTGCGGCAGAGACCTGGGAGGGGATGTGCGGGTTGCGCCAGACCCGGTTGCTCGCCATCCGGCGTGCCGACTCGTACTTCCTCTGCCCGATGAAGGAGAGGCACTCCCCCCACGTTTTCCTGATGACCCCGTCAGCGGGCAGGAGCTTTGCAATCCGGCAGCACCACCGGAAGTCCCGGGCAGGCGGCCCCCGGCGGGCAAAGGTCTCCCAGAACGCACCATTGCCCTCGGCCCGGACGACCGGGAGACCATACTTCTCTGCAACCTCAGCGACATTCTCATACGTCTCCGGGAACTCAAGCCCGGTGTCTGCAAAGAGGAGCGGGACGTCCCCGAGTGCCTTCCGGACGACAAGCAGCGTCGCAAGGCTGTCCTTTCCCCCCGAGTAGGAGACGTTTCTGGGGAGGGCGTATTTTTCGGCAACGTTTCGTGCAAACCGGATCGCCTCCTCCTCGTACTCCGAGAGCGGCCCGGCACTGGCAGAGACGGCATCCTCCCACGTCGCCTCCCCCGGGACGATGACCGACGGCGTGGTCCGGCGTGTCCGGACGACGAGCCCCCGCTCCATCGACCCTGCCTCTGCCGCGTCCACCTTCGCCCTGCCGACGCCGATGCACTCCCCGTTCCGGTCGAGGACATAGACCTCGTCGCCCGCGAGGATCGAGGGCTCGATCGCGACGACGCCAGGAGCAAGCACGCTCCCCGACCTCTCGCGGATGGCTTCCGCTGCCCCCTCGTCGACCCGCACCCACTTTCGTGCAGGGGAGAGGAGCCCGAAGGCCTCGCTCCGGGGGATGGCCTCCCACCGCTTCTCCTCCGGGATGAACCGGATTGCCCCGGCAACTCCCCCGCCGACGATCACCTCCTCCATCCGGTCGGTGTCCGGGACCTTGTTGAGGAGGGCGAGGTGTCCGGGAGGCACGAGGGGAGAACCGAAGTGCGCAGAGAAGACACGGTTGACAAGGGCAACGTCACCCGGAAATGCCGGGCGTGCATCGCCGGGGGGTGTCAGGAGCACCCGGCGGGTCGCCCCGCCGCACCGCGAGCACTCGCGGGAGAGAACGGGCGTATGGCAGGAATCGCACCACCAGAGCATTCCCCGGGAAGAAAGGGGTGTCCGCATTGCACCTTAGACTTGTGCAGATTTTCCCATAAATAGAAATGGGAAGGGACAGGGACGGGAGTGCCTCTCCACGGGGCCACCCGCACGATCCCGCAGGAATACCCCCTGTTCCCGCTGGAGAAAGATCCGGTCATCACCATTCCGGAAAGGGAAACCTCCTCCCCCTCCCGGAAGGCTGGCACCCCGAAGAAGCGCTCGCTCCGGGTCGCTCGCTCCGGGTCGCTCGCTCCGGGGATCCTGCGGCCGGGACTCACCGGGATGCAAGGACGATTCCACTCTCCCGGGCACGGCGGACGAGGGAACTTTCAGGGTCCCCCTCCCGGAAGAGAAAGAGATCGACCGGGACACCGATGCCTGAGAAATGCCGGATAAACTCGTCCCGGAGGTTATTTTCGCAAACTTTGCCGTCGCGGACGATAACGAGGATGTCTGCATCGCTCCCGGGGACGGCGCGGCCCGCGGCGATCGATCCAAACAGGATGACCGTCTCCGCCCTCCCGGATGCAACGAGTTCCCGTGCACGTTCTCCTGCCATTCTGATAACGAGATCAGAATCAAGCCAGAATACCCTGACAGAATTGTATAATTCTTCCCGCACTGCCGATTGCACCATCCGCGTCCTCCCTCGTAACATAATCTCCCGGAATTCCACTTGGGAAACCATTGGGATACCTGGCCAGGATGTACCAGCGGTCAAGAGCCCGTGCATCCCGGAAGAGATCAGCAGAGATATCTCTATCTCCTGAAAGTCCGGAGAGGAGATCGAAGACAGAATGTCCCCATGCAACACCGCCTTTTTTCTGGTACACCGCTTTGAGTGCCTTTTCTCCTGCCTGCTGGGAAATGAAACATGCCCATTCAAAAAAACCGGATTCTGCGGCTTTTTGTGCCATAGCAATATCCCTTAGCGCCTGTCCCATCCAGTCCGTGCTCCTCTCCGGCATAATCTCTCCTGTACTCGTTCCCCGTCATGAAAAACCTGGCGGATACCCGTGCACGTGCAGGAGCGTGATCCAGACGACCTGCAGAAGAGCCCTCTTCCCGATCGGTACCTCTCTTCTGACTGAATACGTCGAACACCTGCAAAAAACCGCCTCCCCATCGAAGTACCACGGGGGATTCCCATGGTACCAGCGGTCAGGCGCGGGTTCCGGCAGTGACCCAAGGTTGATTATGGTATAGCCTCCTGCAGTATGTACATGAAGAGGGTCCTGATCATCGACGACTCGGCATTCCAGAGGAAACTCCTCTCCGATGCCCTCCGGGCCGAGGGCTGGAGCGTCCTCGAGGCAAAGGACGGGCGGGAGGGACTCGAGGCAGGCATCCGGGAGCGGCCCGACCTCATCATCCTCGATCTCCTGATGCCCGACATGGATGGCTTCACCTTTTTGAAAGAATGGCAGGGGAAAGGGATCTCCATCCCCGTCCTCGTCTTCACCTCGGATATCCAGACGACGACCCGCACCACCTGCATGGACCTTGGTGCAGCAGGTTTCCTGAACAAGCCCCTGAAGAAGGATGAACTGGTCCGCTGCATCGCGCCGTTCGGAAGGGAGTGATCGTCATGGAGCAGGACCCGGTGGTCGTGGACGGGATCCGGGAACTCATCAACATCGGGGTGGGAAAAGCTGCGGGGATCCTCGGGGAACTCACCGGTTCGCACGTCATCCTTGACGTCCCCACCCTCTCCATCAGGGAAGTGGGAGACCCGGCGGGCCCCGGGTCAACCATGGGGGATATGCCTCTCTCGATGGTCTTCATTGACTTTTCCGGGCCGATGAGGGGGAGAATGGCCATCATGTTCCCGCCGGAGAGTGCGGCAAACCTCGTGATCCTCCTTGCAAACGAGGACGACACGACCGCGGAGATGGACATGATCCGGTCAGAGACCCTCACAGAGATGGGAAACATCCTGATCAATGCAGTGATGGGCACCATCAGCAACTTCCTCGATCAGTCCCTCTCCTATGCCCTGCCGGTCTACGTGCAGGACCTCCCTGCATTTCTTTCCGCTCCTTTCCACGAGAGGGACCAGCTCCTCTTTGCCAGAACACGTTTCCGGGTCAGGGAACGGAGCGTGAACGGCGAGATGCTCATCGTGCTCGAGAGGGGATCCCTCCAGCCACTGGCAGGGAAGATACTCGCGGTCATGGACGGGGAGTGACAGGGACATGGAGAACACCCCTGATTCCGGGATCGGGTCACTCCTCGACAGCATCCCTGACGGGGTATGCATCGTGGACTGCAACCGGAAGGTGGTGTACTGGAATGCCATCCTCGCCGGCTGGACGGGAATCTCGCCTGAATCGGCGAAGGGACGGGATATCTCGGAGTTCATCCACCCGGACCAGCAGCGGGTTCTCTCGCTCATTCTCACCCAGGCAATGGAGGGCGGGGGAGCAGTCTACCTCTCCCCCCAGCTCCACCCGCATTTCATCCCGGCACCGCACCCAAACGGTGGACTCCGCATCCAGCAGACCATCATCCAGCCCCGGAGAGGCCCCTTTCCCGGCGAAAATACCCTCCTTGTCATCCTCCATGACGTGACAGAGATGGTCCGGCAGGTCGAGGCGTACCGGGAAATGAGAGACCGGGCGCTCCAGGAACTCAAAGAGAGAACGCGGGCCGAAAACGCTCTCCAGGTCACGAACCAGAAGCTGAACCTCCTCTCCAGCATCACGCGGCACGACATCCTGAACACCCTGACCGCATTGCTGATGTACCTCTCCGTGATGAAAGAAGAGGCAAAAGACGAGGGGCTCCGGGAGGGGCTCGAGAAGATCGAGTCTCTCGGGTGGACGATTAAGCGGCAGATAGATTTTACGAGGAACTACCAGGACGTCGGCGTGAAATCCCCCCGGTGGCAGAACGTGCAATCTCTCGTGTGCGAGGCACGGGAGCAGCTTGAGGGAGCCGCGTTCCGCCTGGAGTGCGAGGTGCACGACCTCGAGGTCTACGCAGACCCCCTCCTCTCGCGGGTCTTCTACAACCTGATGGAGAACTCGGTCCGGCACGGCGAGAGAGTGACAGAGGTTCGCATCAGCTGCCGGCGCAATCCCGGCGGAATCACCCTCGTGTACACGGACAACGGCACGGGAGTCCCTGACTCCGAGAAAGAAAAGATATTCCGGCGCGAATCCTACAAAAACACGGGGTTTGGGCTCTTCCTCAGCCGCGAGATCCTCTCCATCACGGGACTCGAGATCAGGGAGACAGGTGTCTTCGGAGAGGGGGCACGGTTCGAGATCCGGGTCCCCGACGGTGCCTTCCGCATCGTGCACGGCTGATACGGGTGCGACCACCTCATTTGACCACCCCCTCTGACCACCACCTTTCCCCGGTATTGCATACCGGCATGGAGGGATATTCCCAGCGGACATCTCCGCGGTTCCCGGATGGTGACCGGGCTTTCCCAAAGACGGCAGGCCTTCTTTTATAAAGACTGCGTCAGAACACCATTTCCGGTATCTTCATTATCAATCATGATGTATTTTTCCCGCGAAGGGATCCGGGGGCCCCGGGGATTTTTGGGAGAGGTATACCCGCGGTTCCCGCATCCTGCACTCCTCCCGTGATACCCATGACGAACAAGGCACGTATCGGGCACAGGTTGCATCGGCGCGGAGGGCCAGAATGATCGCCTACCTCCTCACGTTCACGCTGGCCTTCCTCCTCTACCTCGTCTTTTCTGCCGGAAGCGGAACGCTCTGGCTCTGGTCGCCGTCAGAACTCGTTGCAGGCATCCTGCTTGCGCTCCTCACCGCGGCGGTCGCAGGCCGGGTCCTCTGCAGGGGAAAGGACTTCCGGATGGCAAACCCCGTCCGCCTGCTCCTCCTGCCGGTCTATATCCTCGGCCCCTTCTTCCTCGAGGTGACGCTCGCCAACCTCGACGTCGCGTACCGTGTCATCACCGGGAAGATACGGCCAGGCATCATCCGTGTCTCCTCCGGCATGAAGACTGACCTTGGGGTCTTCCTGCTCGCAAACTCGATCACGCTCACCCCGGGCACGATCACGGTGGACGTCGACGAGAGGTCAAACGACCTCTTCGTCCACAACATCAACGTCCCCGCGGGGTGGGAGACGCGGCCCGCAATCGAAGCCCCGGAACTCTTCCGGCTCGCGAACCTCCCGGCATGGATTCGGAGGATTGCCGAATGACGGACCCCTTTGCAGTCGCCGTCCTCGTCCTCGTCGTCCTCGTCTGCCTCGCCCTCGTCCGGCTCTTCCTCGGGCCAACCATTGCCGACCGTGCCATCGCCGTCGACACGGTCAACACCCTCGTCGTTGCAGCCCTCATCCTGCTCGGCGTCGTGTACCGGCAGGTCATCTTCATCGACGTTGCCATCGTCTACGCCCTCCTCTCCTTCGTGAGCACTCTCTACATTGCAAAGTACATTGGGGGTGAACTGTGATCGCAGAGCCACTCTCCCTTGCGTGCCTTGCCATCGGCACGGCCTTCAACTGCCTGGGCATCCTCGGGCTGCTCCGGTTCCCTGATGTCTACACGAGGATGCACGCAACGACGAAGATGACCACCTTCGGGTCGGTTTTTACGGCCCTCGCCGTCGTCGTCTACGCGGCCGGCCGGTTCCTCGGGACCGGGGACAGCCAGTACGTCGTCCTCTCCCTGCACACCATCGTTGCAGCGACTGCCCTCGCCGTCACGAACGCGATCGGGTCCCACGCGATTGCCCGCGGTGCCCGGCGGGCAGGGATCGCGCCTCAGCCGGCAGTCGTGGACCGCCTCGCGGAGGTGCGACCGTGATCGAGATGCTCATCCACGTCCTCGTGATTGCCGGCCTGCTTGCCTCGGCCCTGATGGTCTTTTCTTTCAGGGACCTCCTTGCCGCAGCGCTCGCCGCAGGGTTCTTCTCCTTCCTCGTCTCGGTCGAGTTCTACATCCTGCAGGCCCCCGACGTCGCCATCTCGCAGGCAGCGATCGGGGCGGGGCTGACGACTGCGATCTTCATCGTCGCGATCCGGGCAACGACGCGGTTCGAGGAGGGATCGCCGTGAGGAAGGCACTCGTTTTCGCAATATTCCTCGCCTGGGCGGCAGGACTCCTTGCCATCCCCCTCTTCCTCTCGTTCGGGCACCCTGCGGCAGCCGACATGGACACCTACTACATCGAGAACGGGCAGGCATCTGCCGCGGCGAACAACATCGTGACCTCGATCGTCTTTGACTTCCGGGGGTTTGACACCCTCGGCGAGTCCGTCGTCCTCTTCACGGCCGTGACCGGCGTCGCCCTCATGTACCGGAAGATGAGGGAGGGAGAAGAGCATGCAGATGAGTAAGATCGTCCGGACGGGAGCAGTCATCCTGTACCCGTTCATCATCATCTTCGGACTCTACGTCATCCTGCACGGGCACCTCACCCCCGGCGGGGGGTTCCAGGGCGGGGCAGTCGTCGCGACGGCCGCAGCCCTCCTGCTCGTTTCGTTCTCCCGCGAGGACGTCCGGGGCATGGTCCGGAAGGCCGTCCTCTCCGTGCAGGAGTCTGCGGGCCTTCTCCTCTTCTGCGGGGCAGGGATCCTCGGTCTCCTCGCCGGCCTCCCCTTCTTTGCAAACGTGCTTGCAAACAGCGGGCTCCTCTTCGGGATGCCTGTCGTGCCGGGCCCAAACCCCGGGGATCTCGACACGGCCGGCGTCATCCCGATCATGAACATCGCCGTCGGCGTGGAGGTCTGGGGCGGCCTTGCGATCATCCTGTACTACATGCTCTCCGGGATCCGGGGGGAGGGGGCGTAAGACCATGATATTCAACCTTCCCCTCGTTGCAGTCGTCGCCCTCGTCATCATCGGGCTCGCGACGATCGTGCTCAAGAAGAACCTGATCAAGATATTCCTCGGGATCGTCGTCCTCGAATCGGCAGTCAACATCTTCCTCGTCGCCCTCGGCTACAGGGAGGGCGGGATCGCACCCATCTACACCTATGCACCCGCCGGCACGATGGTCCTGCCCACGCCCCAGGCCCTCACGCTCACCTCGATCGTCATCGGGGTCGCGACGACCGCGCTCCTCCTCTCGTTTGCAACCGTCATCTGGAAGAAGTACGGGAGCATCGAGGTCGGGTTCCTCAGGAGGCTGAAGGAATGACCACCTCCTTCCTCGTCGAGCACGCCCCGGCCCTGATGGTCATCGTGCCGCTGGTCGCCGCCTTCATCTCCCCCCTGACCCAGCGGTTCGCACCCGCCGTCCGGTCGCTCCTCGTCGGCGGGGCGCTCGCCCTCACCTCGGCGCTCGCCCTCCTTCTTGCATCCGACGTCTTCGCCCACGGGACGCGGATCTACGTCTTCGGGGCGCAGGCCGCCTCCCTTGCCGTCCCGGCGGACTCGGGGGGCATCCCGATCCGGATCATCTTTGCCGTCGACCCGATGAGCGCACTCATGCTCGTCATCTCGGCAGTCTCGGCCCTTGCCGTCGTCCTCTACTCCCTTGCAGCCGAGAGGCGCCACTCGGGGCTCGGCAGCTTCTACACGCTCTTCCTCCTGATGGTCACCGGGATCCTCGGGATGGTCTCGACAGGCGACATCTTCAACTTCTTCGTCTTCCTCGAGATCCTCTCGATCGCGTCTGCCGGCCTGATAGCCTTCCGCGTCGACGGCGGCGTGGCCGTGGAGGCTGCGATCAAGTACTTCGTCCTCTCGACGATTGGTGCCCTCGCCATCCTGATCGCGATCGGGATCTACTACGGCGAGTACAACGCCCTCAACATGGCCCTGATCGCCCAGAGGATGCAGTTTACCCTCCTCGACCAGCTCGCGCTCGTCCTGATCGTCGCTGCCCTCGCCATGAAGTGCGGCGCCGTCCCGATGCACTTCTGGACTCCGGATGCCTACTCGATGGCACCCTCCTCGATCACGGCGCTCCTTGTCGTTGCAAGCCAGGCGAGCCTGTACGGGCTCTTCCGGGTCGCCTTCACCCTGTACGGTATCACGCTGAACGCTGCCTGCGTCGGCTGGCTGATCATCATCCTCGGCGTCCTCTCGATGGTCGTCGGGGTGACCATGGCGATCCCCCAGAAGAACGTGAAGCGGCTGATGGCGTACCATGCCATCTCGCAGACCGGGTACATGCTCCTCGGCGTGGGCGTCGGGCTTGCAGTGCTGGGGAACCAGCCGCTCCTTGACACCTTCGGGTACATGGCCATGGAGGGCGGGATCTTCCACATCATCAACCATGCCATGTACAAGGGGCTGCTCTTCCTGACGGCCGGTGCCATCTTTTACCGGATCGGCACCTACGACCTGAACCGGATGGGGGGGCTTGGCCATTCCATGAAGTGGACGATGGTCTTCTTCATCATCGGGGCGCTCGCGATTGCCGGGATACCCCCCTTCAACGGGTTCGCCTCGAAACTGATGATCTACGAGTCCGTGTTTGCCTTCAACCCCATCCTCTCCGTCATCGCCATGGTGGTGAGCATCCTGACCCTCGCCTCGTTTGTCAAGGTCTTCCACTCGATCTTCATGGGCCCCGTCCTGCCCGAGTTCCGGGACGTCCGGGAGGTGCCGGCACCGATGCTCGCCGGGATGGGCATCCTTGCCACGATCGTCATCGCGTTCGGCCTCTTCCCCTCCACTGTCGTCGATTGCCTGATTGCGCCGGCAGCCCACGCCCTCGCCGACCAGGGGACGTACATTGCTGCCGTTCTTGCCGGGGGTGCGTGACATGGCGGTTCTCTTCCTCCCGCTCGATACCGGTGCGGGCCTCTGGGACCCGCTCCTCTGGGTGCTCGGGGCGGCAGTCGCCGGTGCAATCGCCCTCCTCCTGTACGCGCTCGGTGAGGAGGGGTTCAGGCCGGACACTGCCCGGGCCGACCCCTTCCTCTCCGGGAACCCCGAGCCGGCAAAGGAGCTCGTGCACGTCCGCTCCGGGAACCTCTACTGGGGGTTCCTCTCTGCCATGGAGGGCTACTACCGGCGGCTCGTCCCCCTCCACACCGGCGACCTCCATGACTACATCCTCTGGTACATGGGTGTCACCGCTCTCTTCCTCGTCGTGGTGGTGATCGTCCGATGAAGCTGAACACCCTCTTCAACCGGTCCCTCTGGGTCTACCACTTCAACTCCGGGTCCTGCAACGGGTGCGAGATCGAGATCGTGGCCGCCCTCACGCCCCGGTACGACCCGGAGCGGTTCGGGATAAAACTCGTGGGCAGCCCGCGGCACGCCGACGTGATGCTCGTCACCGGGCCGGTGGTGCACAGGATGAAGGAGAGGCTGCTGCGGGTCTACCAGCAGATCCCCGACCCGAAACTCGTGATGTGCATCGGGACGTGCGGGATCTCCGGCGGGGTCTTCTACGACTCCTACAACCTCGACGGGCCCGTCGACGAGGTGATCCCTGTCGACGTGTACGTCCCGGGGTGCCCGCCCCGGCCCGAGGCGATCGTCCACGGGGTCGTCAGGGCGCTCGAGAAACTGGAGCGGCTCGAGGGGGTGGAGGCATGACGGAGCGCCTCCTCTCTGCAGAGGAACTGCTGGAGCGGTTCACGTCACGGTTCGGGAGCGGGATCTCCCATGCTGCCATCAGGAAGCGGGTGCAGGGGAAGAAGAAGGCGGCCCATTACACCATCTGGATCGACCTCGACCGCGAGCTCCTGCGGCCGGCAATCCAGGCGCTGATGGAGATCCAGTTCCCCCACCTCTCCGTGATCGCCGGGGCCGACCTCGGGGACGCGATCCGGCTCCTCTACATCTTCTCCACCCAGTTCGGGCACGAGAAGAGCGAGCACATGGTCACGTTCGCAGTCACCCTCCCGAAGTCGGATCTCTCCGTCCCGACGATTTCGGACCTCGTCCCCGGGGCGGTCTTCTCCGAGAGGGAGAAGCAGGAGTTCTTCGGCATCCGGGTGGTCGGGATCCCCGACGGGCGAAGGCTCTTTTTACCTGAGGACTTCCCCGAGGGCGTCTACCCGTGGCGGAAGGACGGGTGCGGGATCCCGGAGGGGATGGTGAAGGAGCTCTGGCGGTCGAAGAAGCCTGCCGACCGGCCGGCACCGCCTGCCGGGGACCCGGAGGCCAGATCCCCGGCGGGGGCTGAAGGGGAGGTGCAGAAATGAGCGGGGAGTCAAAGAAAGCACCCTATAAGGTCCTGATCGGGCCGAACCACCCGGCGCTCAAGGAGCCCGTGATGTTTTCCTTCGAGATGGAGGGCGAGGTCGTCCGGGACGTCGACTTCGCCCCCGGGCAGACGCACCGGGGGATCGAGTGGATGGGCATGCGCCGGAACCCTGTCCAGATCGTCCACCTCACCGACAGGATCTGCGGGATCTGCGGGGTCGTCCACTCGCTCTCGTTTGCGATGGCAGTCGAGGACATCGCGGAGATCGAGGTACCGGAACGGGCAGACTACATCCGGGCGATCCTGCACGAGCTGGAGCGTATCCAGTCCCACCTCCTCTGGGCAGGAGTCGCAGCCCACGAGCTCGGGTTCGACTCGCTCCTCCACCTCACGTGGCGGGTCCGGGAGGAGGCGATGGACGTCATCGAGAACCTGACCGGGAACCGGGTCAACTACGGGATCGTGCAGGTCGGCGGGGTCCGGCGGGACATCGTGCCCGAGCAGCACGGAATCATCGAGAGGTGCCTTGCACGGTACGAGGGGCTGCTCGGGACTCTCCTCTCCTTCTTCCTCGACGACAAAACGATCCGGATGCGGTGCCGGGACGTCGGCGTCCTCTCCCGGGACGATGCGCTCGCGCTCTGCACGGTCGGCCCGACGGCCCGGGCATCGGGGGTCAACGTCGACCTCCGGCAGGACTACCCTTACGCCGCGTACGGCGACCTCGACGTCCGGGCGATCCTGCCCGACCAGCACCTCGGGGAGACGCACGGCGACGTGTACGACCGGATCGTCGTCCGCCTGCTCGAGGTCGGCGAGTCCTGCCGGATCATACGGGAGTGCCTCTCGGAGATGCCGGCAGGCCCGTTCACGGCCGAGGAGAAACCCGCAAAGATCCTTGCGATCTGCAAAAAGGCGACCGGGGAGGGTATCGGGAGGGTCGAGGCCCCCCGCGGCGAGTGCCTCCACTACGTCCGGATGGAGGGGAAGGACTCGCCTGCCTCGTGGAAGGTCAAGGCATCCTCCTACTCGAACCTGATGTCATGGCTGCCGATGCTCCGCGGGGCGCAGATCGCCGATATCCCCATCATCGTTGCGTCGATTGACCCCTGCCTCTCCTGCACCGACAGGGTGGCAGTCATCCGGGACGGGAAGCGGGAGATCCTGACCAAGGAAGACCTCCACCGTCTCTCTGTTGCACGGACACGGAGGCTCCAGTCATGACGCTTCCGGGAGTTGCCGTCCTTGCCGGCTGGTGCGCCGCCCTCTCCATCTTTGCCCTCGCGGGAGGCCTCCTCCTCTCGGGTATCGACCGGAAACTTGCCGCCCACATGCAGGCACGGATCGGCCCCCCGATCATCCAGCCGTTCATCGACACGGCCAAGCTCCTCCAGAAGGAGAACATCGTGCCCGCAAACGCCATCCCGTGGCTCTTCAACGCATGCCCGGTCATTGCCCTCGTCTCAAGCGTCCTCATCCTCTTCTACCTCCCGGTCGGGAGCATCCCGCCGGTGCTCGGGAACGGCGGGGACTTCGTGCTCGTGATGTACCTCCTGACCGTCCCGGCTCTCGCGCTCGTTGCCGGCGGGTTTGCGTCCGGGTCGCCCTACGCGACCGTCGGGGCCCAGAGGGAGATGGTGACCATGATCGCGTACGAGTTCCCGCTTGCAGCCGTCGTGATCGGGATCGCGTGGCGGCTCGGCGCCGCCGGGGTCTCCCATCCTTTCACGTTCCCGGCGATTGCGGCAAACCCCATCTGGACTGTCGCCGGGCCGATCGGGATCGCGGGCGCCATCCTCCTTCTTATCGTGCTCGCCGCCGTGACGCCCGCCGAGCTCTCCCGCATCCCGTTCGACACGCAGGAGGCAGAGACAGAGCTTGCCGGCGGGCTGCTCGTCGAGTACTCCGGCAGGAACCTCGCGATGTTCCTGCTTGCACAGGCCGCACGGACGCTCGTCCTTGCCGCGATCATCATCGCGGTCTTCCTGCCCTGGAACCTCTCCGCGCTCGTCCCGCTCCCAGCCGCCCTTGCCCTGCCTGCAGACCTCCTCTTCTTCCTTGGAAAGGCAGTCCTCGTCATGTTCGCTGTCGTCACCCTCGTCCGGGTCGCGATGGCCCGGTTCCGTATCAACGAGCTCGTCTCGTTCTACTGGATCTACCTCTCGGTCATCGGGCTTGCCGGGATCGTCCTCCTGATGGCAGATGCCTCGTTGAGTACCCTTTCGGGGGTGGCGCCGTGAGGGCTCTCCCGCTCGTCCCGGAGCTCGTCCGCCAGCTCTTCCGGGAGCCGGCGACAAACAGGTTCCCGGCAAAGTACCTCCCGCCATCGGTGAGGAGGTTCCTCAAGGAGGTGTCGGAAGGCAGGACCAGCATCCACCCGCCCGTCCCGACACCGCCGCAGTTCCGGGGGAAGATCGCGTACGACCGGGCCTCCTGCATCGGGTGCTCGCTCTGCGTCAAGGTCTGCCCCTCGCACGCCATCGAGTTCCTGCCGGAGACAAAGAAGGTCCGGATCTGGGTCGGGCAGTGCATCTTCTGCTCCCAGTGCACGAGCATCTGCCCGAAGAACTGCCTCTCGATGACGGACGCGTTCCTCCTTGCCGGGGAGGACCGGTACGCAGAGGACCTCATCGTGGAGTGAGGGCGGGCTTCTCCTCTTTATACATGTCGATGTCTTCGACATGTCCCCAAAACGTGTCGAAAAAATCAAAAAAATTTCGACACGTTGGTTACCTCTCCGACAGGAGTTTCCCCCCTTTTCCCCTTCTCACAAAACATTTACAAAAGGTCTTTCATCCTCTATCGTGTACCGTGCGGGTTTCGCACGGTCGTTCACCTGGCTCCGGTGGGGGAGGGGGGAGGTGTGGCCGATACCCGCCAATCTCCAGGCATACTTCGGGATACCACAATCAAAAATATCATGCCTGATCTCCCCCCCGCCCCGCAAGAGAGAAGACCAATCCTTCGGATACAGCTCTTCCTGATGGACCCCCCGCCCCATTCCTTCTCCCGCTCGCCGGTCGCTGAAGTCTTCTGCCAGTGCACGCCCGGGAGAGGCGCAGCACCCCTCTCCCTGGCGGTGACGGGACCCTACCCGGGCTGGCCGGCTGTCAGGAACCGGGTCAGGGAGATGCTGGCCGGAACAGGCGATGCCTCCCGGATCGCCGGGTGCCTGCTCCGGTACACGGACCTCATCCCTCTCCCGCCGGGGGTGACCCTGCCCAGGACGGACGAGATCGAACGCCTGCTCTCCCAAAGATACAGGTGCTCCCGGTCAGGGGATGCTGTTGTTTTGTCCGGCACGGATATCCCGGGAACGCTTCGCTCTGTCCGGTCCTCCGTCGACCGGCCGGGAGGTCGGGTCTGGACACTCGTCTTCTCCCTGCAGACGAGGGGAGAGCCCGGGTTTGCATCCGCCGACCACGTCATGGAGTGGTTTGACGATGCCCATGCAGAAATCCACGAACTCTTTGACTGCATCGTCCCCGGGGAGATCGTGCAGGGCCTGCGGTGACCACTTTTTTTCATTCATCCCCAATGCCAGGAGGAGCATCCCTGTTTCGATAAAGCTCCGTTTCCTGCACAGGCGTGTGATGGTAACTCCCTGCAGTTCAGAATGCAAAAAAAACTTCTCCTCCCCTCTCCTCACCCGTACACTGCCACATCCCCGATCTCCCCCCTCCCGAGCACCCCGATGAGCCGGCGTGCACCTTCCCGGACGGGGGGAGAGAGCCCCTCCCCGGTCTCCACGGCGAGGGGCTGGATGCCGACGAAGACGACTCTTCCTGCACACTCCGAGAGGTAGTCGATGACGATATCGAGCGGGAGCTGGTGCGTCCCGAACGAGACGTCCCGCACCTTCTCCTTCGGGATGACGCGGAACTCGCCGGGGGGGATTCCCATGTCTGCAGCATCGACGATGACGACGAGGCCGGGGCGCTCTCTCCGGACGATTCCCGTGACGTTCTCCGGGACCGTCCCGCAGTCAATTGCCATCCATCCCTCCTGCCGGAAGTTCCGGGCGACAAAGCTGCCGGCACCGTCGTCGCGGCGGAGCGTGTTTCCCACGCCGAGGAGGATCTTTTTCCCGCTTGGCCTCCCCCGGGAGACTGCTTCTCCCTCCTGCTCCGGGGGGGAGAGAGACGGGGTCCCCCCTCCGTTCCCGGGAGAGTGCTCCCCCGTCTCCTCAGAGTCCGAGTGCTGCAAGGGCGGCAAGGATGACCACGATCATGACGGCGACCGCACCGGCCATCAGGCCCGGCGAGACCCCGAAGAGCTCGGGCAGTGTCGCTGCCGGGAACTTCCCGCGGTCCAGGAGGGGCTTCCCGAGGGCGGGGTAGAGCCGGGCAAAGATGCCTGCCCCGATGACGATCCCGGCCATCCCGACAGCGGCATCGAGCGCTCCCGACCCTGCGGCACCGGCAGCAGTCCCCGGGCAGTACCCGAGCACGGCGAACCCGGCGCCGAAGATGAGCCCCCCGACAACCGTCGAGCCGAAAGACCCTGCCCTGACGTGGAGCCGGACGAGCCCCGCGGCCCGCATCGCATGGACCCCGATCATCCCGACGAGGATGGCAGAGAGCATCACCTTCACGACGGTGAAATCGACGAGCAGGAGCTGGCCGAGGATCACGTCGTAGAGGGTCACGCCCCCCTTCTGGAGGAGGAACCCGAAGACCACGCCGAAGAGGAGGCCGAGCGCTGCCTGTGCCGGCCGGTTCTGCCGCACTGTCTCAAGTGTCATGGTCTTTTCACCTCATGGGAACCGAAAACCAAAGAGCATCCCTGCCGCGAGGATCCCGCCGGCGAAGAAACAGGCGACAGCGACCCAGCTTGCAATCGAGAGCTGGAGCGTCCCGGAGATCCCGTGCCCCGACGTGCACCCCCCGGCACAGCGGGCGCCAAACCCCATGATGATCCCGCCGGCAAGGGCCACGGCGAACCGGAACAGGGTGTCCGCCCCGAACGTCGCGGCAAAGAGGGGCGGGACAGAAACGAGGTCAAACGTCCCGGAGACAACCGCAGAGACAAACCCGCCGATGATGACACCGGGGAGGATCGTCCACTGCCAGTCGGCCGTCGGCGTGACCTCGCGGTAGTACGGCATCGACTCCACCTTCTTGCGGGATATCGCCTTCTCGATCATCCCTGCCGTCTTTGCATAGGCTGTCGACGCCCCGAGGGGACGGTCGGAGAGGAGAAACGTCATCCAGATCAGGATGCCGATCCCCGCCCCGACGATGTAGGGCGACCACGTCGCCGCAGAGAGAGACTCAATCATGAACATCTCCGCCTTGGATACTGCGTGATTGTTGGACTCCGCCCTGATAATGCCTCCGGATCAGGCGGAAAACCCTGCCTTCCGGTACGCCGTGTAGCCCCCGGCAAGGTTCGAGACCGCTGCAAACCCGTTCATCTTCAGGATGCTCGCCGCGATGCTCGCCCGCTGGCCTCCCCTGCACATCACGATCGTGTGCTTCTCCCTGTCCAGTTCCCGGTGGCGTGCCCGCAGGTCGTGCCACGGTATCCGGATGGCACCTGCCACCGGTGCTGCCTCTCCCTCCTCGAGCGACCGGACGTCCACGAGGACTGCTTCCCTGCTCCTGACGAGGGCATGGGCCTCTGCCGGAGCGAGGACAGGGACGCGGCCGACCGGGAACCCGGCCGTCGCCCACCGGAGCATCCCGCCGTCGAGGTACCCGGAGACGGAGTCGAGCCCGACCCTCCGGAGCTCGAGCGTTGCCTCCGCTGCCCGGGAAGGATCCTCGACGACGAGGGAGATCTCTTGGCCCGGCGGGAGGACCCAGCCTGCCTGCGTCGCAAAGTTCCCGGAGAGGTCGATGTTCCACGCTCCGGGGATGTGGAGACCGGAAAACGCGGGGTAACTCCGGGCGTCGAGGAGGACTGTATTCTCTTCCCGTGTCCGCTCGCGGAACTCCGCGGGTGCAAGGGGCCCGGGGTCAGAGAGCGTCTGCATCAGGGCAGGCCCGGCCCGGTTTATCTCGGAGCACCGGGAGAAATGGTCGGGGGCCGCCGGCATGTCAGACGTGAGGGCCCGGATGAACTCCTCCCTCTCCCGGATCCGGAGGGCATAGTTGTACTTCTTCTCGTACCCGATGGTGCTCGTCCGCTTTGCAGCCATCGCCCTCCCGCAGAGCGAGCCCATGCCGTGGGCAGGGTAGACCTCGCACTCGTCCGGGAGCGAAAGGATATTCTGCCGGAGGTTATCGAAGAGCTGCCCGGCAAGCTCCTCTGCCTTCCCGGGGAAGAGGTCGGGGCGGCCCACGTCCCCGACGAGGAGGGTATCCCCCGAGAAGAGTGCGACCGGAGTTTTCCCCCGTGACGTGTCCGTTGCAACGAAGCAGACGTGCTCGGGCGTGTGGCCGCCGGCCCCGATCACGCGGAAGGAGATCTCCTCGATCTGCACCTCGTCGCCCTCGTCGAGAGCCTCGTGGGGGAATGCGCACCGTCCTGCCCGCGGGACATACACAGTCGCACCGGTTGCGTCCGCGAGGTCGAGGTGGCCCGAGACGAAATCGGCGTGCAGGTGGGTCTCGAGGACGTGGGTGATGGAAAGCCCCATCCCCCGTGCAGCAGCGATGTACTTCCGGACATCCCTGTCCGGGTCGATGACGGCACAGGTCTCGTTCGCCGCGACGATGTAGGAACTCTGGGCGATGCCCGGGACGAAGAACTGCTGGACGATCATACCGGTCTATACTCCGATGAGGTAGATGAGGGTTACGGCTATGGCAACGAAGAGGAGTGTCATGATGCTCCCGGCACGAAGGTAATCCCGCGTGCTGTACCCGCCCGGGCCCATCAGGAGGGCGTTGACCTGGTGGGTGGGCAGGACGAAGCTGTTCTGGGCACAGACCGCGACGAGCAGCGCGAGTGCCCGCGGGTCCACGCCGACGTCTGGCCCGGTCATCATCACGAGGGGGACGAGCAGGACGGTCGCCCCGACGTTCGAGATGACGAGCGAGAGCCCGGTCGCGATGGCGGCAACGAGGAGCATGACGACGAGCGGGTGGGCCCCGGCGAGGAGGAATGAGAGGTCTCCGGCAAGGAGGGCTGCCGCCCCGCTCTTCTCGACGGCGAGCCCGAGGGGGATCAGCCCCCCGATCAGGACGACCGTCTTCCAGTCGATCGCCCGGTAGGCATCGCCGGGCTCGAGCACCCCGGAGAGGACCATCGCAACCGCACCGGAGAGGAGGGCAAGCGAGAGCGGGATTCCTGCCTGCGAGAGGGCGAGGGAGACGGCAACGATCAGGACGGCGACCCCTGCTTTCCGGTGGCGGACAGGGTCGCCTTCCGGCCGGGAGATGAGCCGGAGGTCGCGGTGTCCCTCGAGCGTCCGGAAGTTCTCCCACGGCCCGAAGGCAACGATGATGTCGCCGGGTTCAAGGGGGAGATTGGAAAAGTCCGCCCTCGTCTCGGTCTCCCCCCGGACGTGGACGAGCGGCTCGACCCCAAACGTCTGGCGGAACATGATCTGGCGGGGGGTCTTCCCGGCGATGGATGCCCGGGGCCGGACGACGATCTCGGCAAACCCGTACCCGCTTCCCCCGGCAAGGAGTTCCCGCAGGGACTCCGTCCCCCTGCCGGTCGTGCACCCCCACTCCCGGGCAAACCGTGCGAACTCCTCCTCCGGCCCGAGCATCGCGAGCTCCTGCCCGGCCTCGAACCTCGTCAGGCGCGAGGGTGCAGCGAGGATCTCGCCTCCCTTCCGGACGGCAAGGAGGGAAAGCCCGGGGGACGATCCGGAGAAGACCTCCTCCCGCGTCTTTCCGGCAAGGGGAGACGAGGGGCCGATCCGGCAGGCATGGATCGGCTGGTCGATCTGCCATTCCTCCGGCACACCGGGTGCCTCCTTTCCGCCGCGTCCTGCCGGGAGGATCCTCCCGCCGGCAAGGGCAAACAGGGCGATTCCCCCGAGCAGGAGGAAGATTCCGACCGGCGTGACGGCAAAGAGGGAGAACGGCTCAGCCCCGGCCTGCCGGAGCAGGTCGTTTAAGACGATCAGCGGGCCGGAACCGATCATCGTCAGCGTGCCCCCGAGGATCGCCGCGAACCCGACCGGCATCATCAGGCGCGAGACCGGGATCCCCGTCCGGCGGGCGATCCTCCCCGTCGCCGGGAGGAAGAGCGCTGCGGCTCCCACGTTGTGCACAACGGACGAGAGGAGCCCGACCGTCCCCATGGTGGCGGCGAGGACCCGCCGCTCGGCAGTCCCGGCATACCGGACGATCGTCCCGGCAATGCGGGCTGTCACCCCTGTCCGCTCCAGCCCGTGCCCGAGCACCATCACGGCCGCCATCGCAACGACGGCGTTTGATGCAAACCCGGAGATCGCCTCCTCCGGGGTGAGCACGCGAAGCCACGCGAGCGAGAGGCAGGCAAGCAGCGCGACGATCTCGATCCGGATGCGGTCTGTCGCGAAGAGGACGAGCACCGCGAGCACGACTGCCCCGACGAGGATGACCTGCGTATCCATCTCCAGCAGGAGAGATGTGCGGGAAAGGAGGGGAAAAAGGTTCGCAGGGATTACCCGGGGGCTGGCATCCCGGTCATGGAATCCCCTGCACCCCTGCCCGGTGAGAGCACTCCTTCCCGCCAGGCACGGAGGATCCCAGCAGCACTACACCCCTCTCTCCTGCCACTCCCTCGCCCGGCAGGGGTCGTCCGTTGCGAACCCGTCGGCAGCAAGCGCTCCTGCCCTCTCCCACGCGTCCGGCGCGTTTAAGGTCCACGGGATGACCCGCATCCCCCGGGCATGGGCGGCTGCCACGATCTCCGGGGTGAGGGCGTCGAACCGTGGCAGGAACGCAGCGAGGGGGACGTCCTCTCCCTTCCGGGGAGCAGGCAGCTCCGGCCGGGACGAGATCAGCCCGAGGGCGACACCCGGCAGGATCTCGTGGACCATCCCGAGCGCCGCACGGTGGAACGAGACGACGAGGAGCGGGTCCGGGGCGAGGCGATCGAGCACCTCGCAGACGACAAGCTCGCTCCCCGGCTCCTTGATCTCGACGCAGAGACCTGTCTTTCCGCGGACGAGCCCGCAGACCTCCTCGAGTGTCGGGATGCGTTCCCCCTGCCCGGCATCGAATTCCCGCAGCTCCTCGAGCGTGTACTCTGCAACCCGCCCCTTCCCGCTGGTCGTCCGGTCGAGGGTCGCGTCATGCATGATGACCGGCACCCGGTCGCGGGAGAGGCGCACGTCGACTTCCACGTAATCTGCACACTGCAGGGCGACCCTGATCGAGGCCGGCGTATTCTCGGGGGCCCGGGCAGCTGCGCCTCTGTGACCGATGATCTCCATGGGAAACGGTATTCTGGTGGAGGAGAGATAAAAATGTGCATCGGGGGGGGAGGAAGGCTCCTGCTCCCCTCCCGCCCACGGGCACACTTAATCTCCTTGAGGAACGAAAGATCATGGATAGGTTTCTGGCCCGTGGTCCGATGAGCATCCCCGTAAAAACCTCCCCGTTCGAGATATGCCCTGTGAAGGGGTTTCCCCTCCGCGAACGGCTCCTCCGCCTCTCTGCCCCCTTCCTCATCGGCGGGTTCTACATCCTCCTCCTCTTCCTCTTTCTCCCCTCCGAGAGCGCTCTCCTCGTCGGCGGGCTGATGCTCGCGTACCTCGTCCCCCCGGCCGGAAAGGAGAGCGTCGTCCCCCTCGGGATCGCGCTTGGCATCCCGTGGTGGCTGATCACCTTCTCCATCGGGTTGATGGACGTCCTCGCCGGGATATTCATGGCCCTCAACTGCGATGTCGCGTTCAGGATCCCTCTCCTCGGCCGGTGGATCGCCCACTTCCTCGAGAAGGGCAACGAGTTCGTCAGCCGGCGGCCATGGCTGGAGCGGTTCTACTTTTCCGGTGTCGTCCTCTTCGTGATGTTCCCCCTGCAGGGGAGCGGCGGGATCGGGGGATCCCTCGTCGGCTGGATGATCGGGCTCTCGCCTGCCCGGACGCTGCTTGCCATCACGATCGGTGCGTTCCTCGGGTGTGCGGCAATCGCGCTTGGGTCGCAGGCGATAAAGGAGATCTTCCTCCTCAATGTCACGGCAGGGATCGCAGCAATCGTCATCGTCGTTGCCGTACTCGTCCTCTCCTATGCCATCTACCGGAGGAGGATCCTGCGGTGAGGGGAAGCATTTTGGGACTTTTCCTGAACCTTCACCCGCATGCATTCAGGATTCTCCGATCCCGCACGTGAACACCGGTTCGTGAGGAACAGCCGGTGTCCCCTTCCCGGCTGCAACGGACTGCTATCCCTGTACATCCAGCCACGGTCTCTGCAACGGACGGCACGATGGGGAAAGATGCAGGGAAACGTACCCCCGATACCGCAGGACGGGAACCCGCCGGGGGAATATCCACGAATGATTCGGGGATTGCCCTCATCCGAAACGGTACCGTCCTGCATACATTCCGGCACTGCTGATGGGACAGTATTTTGGACACATGCTGAAAAATGGCTCCCTGCCGATTCGATAAGGAAATTCCCGTTCAGAAAGGGGAGGCTCTTTCTCCCTTCACCACCCGGGTGATGCCCCGCGCTGCGCCGGGCGGCAGACCGGTTACCCGCAAAACCACATGGTTCTCACTCAGCAGCTGCGGGAAGAAGGAAGGTTGCGGGGAAGAAGGAGAAAGGGGAGGTTATGGGCTGGAACAGGGGGAACACGGGAAGAACCGGGTTCCGCTCACATCGCCCTGATGACAAAGACCCTCCACTCTCTCCCGTGCAGCCCGACCGTGTCCCAGAACGTCTCCTTTTTCACAGCTGCAGCGTGAGGGGAGGGCGAGAACGTGTACGTGCCATAGCCTGTGCGGTTCTCCCGGAAGTTCCGGGCAAGCGCAAAGATCTCCGGATACTCTGCAAAGAGCGATGATGAAAATGTCTCCTGTCCCACCTGCCCGGGATCTGCATCGTAGAGGATCAGGCCGCCGGGCTCGTTCACCATGACGGTATAGGGCGTCCCCTTCACCGTCGCGTCAGCAACCGGGGCAACCATTCCATACGGCGAGAACGCAAGGCTTGCCATGCCGAGGAACTGCCCGTCCGGGGACGTGACCGGGTGCGCGATGATGACACCCTCGACACCCGCGGCGAGCATGACAAGGGGGCTCATCACGGCACTCTCTGAGGCAAGGGTCTCCCGGACGATGATGTGATCCGAGATGTCCTGCCCGACGAGGACCTTTGCAGCGGCAGGTTCAGCCGCAAGGACTGTCCCGTTCCTGTCGTACGTGATGATGTTGATGACGGAGGGGTCGGATGCAGCGGCCCGGGAGAGGATCTCGTCTGCCTCCGGCCCCGAGAGCCCGGTCTTTGCGAGGTCGGCTGCTGCTCCGGCGACCGCCGAGTCGAGGGCGGAGAGGGAGCCCTGCAGCGTCCCGGTCACCCACGAGAGGGTCTGCCTCATCGCGTCGTGGTGGGCGTCCGGTGCGGCTTTCGGGGATTTCTGCCCGGCCTGCTCCGAGACGCAGCCTGCAGAGAAGAGGAGGAAGAGCACGAGTGCCACGGATACGGGAAAAACCCATGATCTGGTCATGGAAAAAAGGATGGGTTCCCGCAGGTTCTTTGCCCGGGGATGACTCAATTTAAACCATGCGGCCATATCATTAACACTCGGAAAAGGTCAGCAAAAAGATATCGTTCACGATGGTTATTGCGGAACTCCGGTTCCCCAGGAGAGGGGAAATCTCTTTGCGCCGGCTCCATGATATTTCAACGGGCGTTCCTGCGCGAAAGGCCCGAATCCCTCAATTGCGTTGATGGACACTTTTCCATTCGCAAATCTCTTTGCCTGATCGATTCTCCGGGATGTTTCCCTTCACCCTGTACTGTTCTACGGCCTGGCTGAAGCTTCCCCCGCGTTCCAGCCTTGCGATAGTGCGAGCATCAGTCCCCGGATGGCTCTTACTGCCGGAGAATCATTTTCAAGGGCCGGGAGCACGGAAGGCTCCTGTTCCCGGATGCTGGGATCAACCGGGATACCCCGGACCTGTTTGAAATACACAGACCCGGGATCCCTGACACGGTTTTTTCCAGTCCCTGATCCGTCCATATTCATGACCAGGATTTTCTCCTTTATCCCGCACTGGTCCGCCAGCCGGGCAAGGTCGTTTGCGACGGTCACTGCATTATAGGACGAATCGGTCACAATCAGGGCGATGTTGAATCCCTCTGCGATTGATCGACCGAAGTGCTCGAGGCCTGCAGGAGTATCAAGAAGCACAACCTCTTCGGGAAGGCAGGCAGCATTCCTCAACACCGCGGAGAGGAGCGTATATTCCGGGCAGAGACAGCCCGAGCCGGCATTCCTGACGCCGCCAAGGACCAGGAGGCGGATTCTCTCTCCCACCCTGACACCATACCGGCTGACGACATCGGCCGTGTCCGGGTTGAGGACCATGAATCCTCCCTGTCCCGGTCCAGCGCCAATTTTTTCAGCAATGTACTCCTTTCGTTCAGAAAGAGAGATGAGACCCCTGGCCTGACTGGGGGGGAGCCCCAGGGTGACCCCCAGGTTCTGCTGGGGATCCCCGTCGACCACAAGAACCTGTTTTCCTTCCCTGGCAAAGCAGTGAGCGAGCAGGGCGGTCAGCGTTGTCTTCCCCACCCCTCCTTTCCCGCAAACCACGATGCGCATCTTCGTTTCCCGGGATTTTTCAGGTTCCGGTGGTTCCTTTCCTTCCAAAAGAACGTATACCCCCTTCAGATACCGAGCTCGGATCGCTTCCTCTCGATGTGAGATGAGATCAGGTCCGCGGCCCTGAGCGGGTCCGGTTCAACGGCAAACGAGGCATTCACTACGTCTTTTAAGCCCTCTGTCAGCAGGGATACCACCGCAGGGCTTCCCGTGATCTTCGGCATAACCCCGAGGACCGTGTATACCCCGGATGCAACGAAGTAAGCGCCGATTGAGACCGCTTTCTGGGAATACCATTCGGGCGCCGCCCCTGCTATGGGGAGCCGGTGGATACCCACGTTCAGGGCATTGCCAAGCTCGGCGGCAAGGTGCAGGATGCGGGCATTGTCGACGCAGGAACCCATGTGGAGGACGGGTGGGATCCCAAGCGACCTGCAGACAGGCCCAAGACCCGGACCTGCGAGGGATGCCGCGGAGGGCTGGAGCAGCCCTGCTTTTCCGGATGCGATGGCAGCACAGCCGGTCTCCACACAGAGGATATCGCGCTTGATCAGCTCCTTCGAGAGCGTGACGTGGCCATAGTCGTGCTTCACTTTGGGATTATTGCAGCCCACGATACCGACCGCCCCCCGGATATTGCCGGACGCGATCTGGTCGATGAGCGGCTTGAAGCTCCCCCCGAGCGCTCCCCGGATGGCCTCGACCGAGAAGCCGGTCGTCACCTTGACCGGTTCGACCGGGATGAAGACCCGTTGCGGGTTCCGGTTCGGGAAGTTCTCGACTGCCATCTTCACGATTGCCTTTGCCGTCGCATACGCGGTCTCCGGCTCGAACCCGAAGTAGTAGGAGCCCGGTATCCGGGACTTCGGGCTGGTAGAGATGATGAGGGTATGGTAGCAGCTTGCCGTCCGCGGGAGGGAGGGGAAGATGCACTGGTAGTCAACCACCATTGCCTCGAGCGCTCCTGTGGTGATCGCAAGCTCCTGGTTGAAGTGATTGCCGGCAACGGGAATACCCTTCCGCATCAGGAGTTCGTTGCCGGTACAGCAGAGCCCGACGAGGTTGATCCCGGCCGCCCCGACCTTCTTTACCAATGCCTGGATTTCCGGGTCTTTTGCCGCCTTGACGACCATCTCAGAGAGCATCGGGTTGTGGCCGTGGAGCGATATGTTGACGTACTCCTTCCTGATCACCCCGAGGTTGACCAGCGACTCGTTTGGTTTGGGTGTCCCGAAGAGGACATCAGAGACCTCGGTTGCAAGGCTCGATCCGCCCCACCCGTCCGACAGCGAGGTCCGCAATCCGTGGACCAGCGTGTTGGCGTAGTCTGCGGCAACCCCCATCTGGACCCGGTGCATGGCCTCGACCACTTCACGGTCAATTCCCCTGGGAGTAATCCCGACATTCTCCCAGATCTCGCGGGTTGCTTTCGGTGCCCGCGAGGCTATCCGGAGCGAATTTCCCATCGTACCAAATTCTTCGAGCATTGCCTGGCTGAGGGCCGCCGCAATTGTCTTATCGTCTTTCCCCTGGACGTTTACCTGGTACTCGGCCGCAAGGCGCCTGAGCTTCTCAGAATCGGTAATACGATAATCGCTCACCGTCCCCTTGCCGATGCCATGCAGCGTCAGCACGATCTCCCGGCCATGGTCGGAGTGGGCAGCGGCACCGGTCGCGATCTGGTCGAGCAGGTTCCTCGCCACGATCAGGTCGGCATCGGCCCCGCACACCCCCCTGACCCGGTGTGGCGGGATGATCCGGCAGGGTCCCATGGCACACCGCTGGCAGGAGATCCCGGCAGCACAGTACTTGCACTCTGGCTGCTGCATCTCGTACCGGTCCCAGACCGTTTCGATCCCTTCTTTCATCGTGAGTTCGATGAACGGTTTTGCCGCCTCATCGATAGTCCGGCCTTCCTTCTTTTGGTCGATAAGGGCAGGGTTCATCAGGGCAAGCCGTGCACGATCAAGTTCGCAGACGTCCTGCCGCCCCCGGACGAGTATTGGTTTTGGTTCTTCTTCCATAACGAATTCACCTGTTTTTCTTCACTTCGATCGACAACCTGTGCGTTTCCTGATGTTCATCACCAGGCATTCGTATCCATCCATCATCATCAGACCAAGACGATCAATGCGATACCCGATAAATCTTATTCAAAAAAAATTGAATTGAAAGCAACCTGCACAGGCCTGTTGACTTCAAGGGAGTGTTATTCCTTTATCATCCGTGAAATCTCTTCCAGGGGGAGAGTGGCGTACCGCGGATCGGCCACGACGGAGACCATGAGATCAGGATCGTCTTTGAGCCGGGCTGCAAGGTGCTGGATGAATCTGCGAAGGGGAGGGGATTCAGGAACTGCCCGCGAATAATACATCCAGAGTCCTTCCCGGCGGGCAGTCACAAGGCCTGCGTTCCGGAGCACGGTCAGGTGCCGGGAGATCTTGGTCTGGGACATTGCCAGTGCGACCTGGATCTGGCAGACGCAGAGTTCACGTTTCAGCAGGAGATAGATCCGGAGACGGGTTTCATCCGAGAGTGCCTTAAAGAGGGTGGTGTAGGTGTGAAGTGCTTTTCCCCCATGGCGAATCTTCCGCGAGGTCATACACTCCCCTATCCTTTCAATCGCATATAGTCATGCCCGTTCACACGAACATTCCCGCGAGCCGGAGGGCCTGGAAGAGGCACCCGGTCAGGATGGCAACCCCGGCAATCGTGGCCACGAATGCTGCGACGAGTTTCTTCTCAAAGATCGAGGCAAGGAGCGTCATTTCCGGAATGCTTGCCCCTGCACCGCCGATGATGAGTGCCATGACTGCACCGATCCCCATTCCCTTCGCGAGGAGCACGGCGCTGATGGGGATAATCGTCTCTGCCCGTATGTACATCGGGACGCCGATAATTGCGGCGACCGGAATTGCGAGCGGATTGCCCGGTCCGGCAAGTGCGACAACCAGGTCTTCCGGAACAAAGCCGTAGATGAAGGCACCGATTGCAGCACCGAGGAGGAGGTACGGAAGTACTTGCCGGAAGAGAGACAGGGCTGAATGGAGTGCTGAATGTATACGCGTGCGGTGCAGGGAGGGTGTACCGGTATCCCCGCTGCAGCACCCGGAGACTGGCGGGGGAACCGCATTGCAGGAACACCCGGTGGATGCCGGTTCCCGTGATGCAACGGGACTCCCGGGACAGCAGGATGTTGATTCTGCTGGTGGGAGGCTGTTTTCTGTATTGCACGGACTTCCCTGCGAAGATAAATCCAGGAGCATGTCAGGGTTCTCCGAAAAGCAGGATGATGAAACGGCAGGTGTGGGAACATTACTACAGGAACACCCGCTGGATAGTGGAGAACCTATACCCTGTCCCTTCCCTGTTCCGGTTGGCTTTACATAGCGGAGAAACTGATGGCGTTCGAGTATGATGCCGGATAAGACTGCGATACAGAATGTCATGGTGAAGTAGATCAGCGTCGGCACCAGCCCGAAGAATGCGAGGATCATGAAGATGATGATCGGGTTCAGGAGTGGCGATGCAAAGAGAAAGGCCATGCATGCTCCGAACGGAACTTTTGATCTGATCAATCCCATAAGTATCGGGATTGTCGAACATGAACAGAAGGGAGTGAGTGCACCGAATACTGCACCAAGGGCGGTCCGGGTCACGGTGTGCCTGGTGGTGAGTGCACGCCTGATTCTCTCTTCCGGTACATATTCCTGGATGAGGCCGACGAGGAAACTGATCCCGATAAAGAGGAGGACCAGTTCTGCGGTGATGATGAGAAAATACTGGCCCGATGTGACAAGATCGTTGATGGCTGTCATCGTTATATTACTATTAGCCCCCTCTTTTAGGCATGTTCAAAAAACAAAAAATACATCATCCAAATAGCGATTTGAAAAAAATCCAACGACATCGAGTAAAAGTACATTT
>JGI11944J13513_1000189_pt1 | contig 68822 bp, 77 predicted proteins | sample TerdegcoTASludge_FD_13513 | JGI IMG/M metagenome (IMG submission 13513) | reverse complement strand
TGCGGTGAGGGATACGGTGTAGGTCCCGGGAGAGGCGTAGGTGTGAACCGGGTTCTGGAGTGAAGATTCGTTACCGTCGCCAAAGGACCATGACCAGCCGGTGATGTTATCAAGTGATGTGGAATTGTCTGTGAATGCTATGGTAAGAGGAGCATTTCCGGATGTGACATTTGCCGAGAAATCTGCATGGACATCACTGCAGGATGGTTCTGGGGGGAAAGTTGGAGTCGGAGTAGTTGTTATGAGGGTTGTCGGTTTGGTAGTAATGACCGTTGTTGGAATTCCCGTGACATACACCGGGACGAAGTATTCGGTGAGGAGGAGTGTCTGCTCGCTGCCTCCCCTGTAGATGAGCTGGAGGTACTCCGGCATCCCTTCACCTTCATATGGGATGATCAGCTTTTTCCCCGGAGACCAGGGCCACGTTGAATCTTCTTCCAGGGAAAAGGGAGATTCCATGCCGTTGACCAGTATTTTTATCTCTGATTCCTGCAGTGCATCTCCCCCGGTATGGGTCAAATAAATGATTTTGCTCTCGTTCTTTGCGACCGCCGTCAGCTGGGGTATATCCTCAGGGACCGGCCGGGAGAGAATGGCAACCGTGACCATCGAGAGGGCAAGTCCGATGATGGAGACGAGAAGGAGTGCTCCCACGAGCTCGGACACGGCACAGGAATCTGTCATCCGTCACACACCTTTTTCGGGATGGACCAGATAAAACATTTGATGAATCTGCATCGGCAGGACCATCCGGGATTTATGTTGTCTGTGCTACAAAAGAGGCCTGGAAGATGACTGCTGTTGTAGATCCACCGGTGTAGATGATCTGAATATATTCTGGCATTCCGGGGCCGGCGTAGGATATTCTGAGAATCTTGCCCGTGGACCAGGGCCATGGGGCATCTCCATCCAGTAAGAAGGGAGGGTCGAGGTCGATTCCGTTGACGCGGACTCTCATCGATCTCTCCGGGACGGAGTCACCGCCGGTATGGATGATATAGATGGTACTGCCCCTGTTCTCCGCATATGCGTTGATTCTTGGAATATCCTCCGGATGGGGCTGAGAGAGGACGAGGACTGCCACAATCGATGCAGCAGTGATCACAAGGGAGATAAGCAGGATCGTTCCGACGATCTCGGATACCCCCTCGGAAGAGGAGAAAGACCCGTAGTCTTCCAGTTTTCCGGAAATGAACCTGCAATTGTCGAATGAATTGCCCCTTGAAAAAATATCACTGCAGGATTGTTCCGATTCTCTGGATGCTGACATTCAAAAAGACTCTCCTCAGGTCGAGTTCGATATCGTACGTGCTGTTCGTGGTGTCGGCCCCGTGGATGAAGAATGTTGACCCCCCTGGGTCTCTGGTAACAGTGCTCCATGATGGGGGCACGTTGTTGGGGGAGGCCTCTGCCGTGAGCCTTATCCGGGAGAATGTCTCGTTCCACATCCGGACAGCATCATCGGTATCGGATTCCACGCGGATCGCGACCCATTTTGCATTTGCAAACCCTGCTGGGGATTCAACCGGCCGGTCAAGGTACGCGATGAGTGACTGGACCTGGACGGGAGAGGTTCCCCCGAGGACACCGGTCCCGATGAGGACGATCTCATCGATTGAGACGCAGGTAGTATCATTCACACCCCGGGAGAGGGTAATGGACGGGGTGATTTTGTTGACCATGCCGTCCCTCTGTTCAAGGAAAACACCCCCGAACTGGTAGTAGTAATTCTGGTCGATGAAGTACCTGTTACCCGACCGGAACTCAAGTGAACCGGGGTTCCGCTGATCGGAAAAGATGATTGTATTATAGCCATAGGTCGAGGATAAAGATTCATCTTCGATATAAGCGCTTGTCCTTATTCTCTGGAGCGTTGCGGGTCCCCTGATAATGTCACCAAGACCGTATGCAGGATCGAGGAGGTCGACATAGTAGCGGTTGGTGGGGCTCTGGTTGCTCATTCCCTTGAGAATGGGGATCTCCTGGAGAACCAGGATTCCGTTCTTCTCGACCGTCACGGTGAGATCGGTATCGAACCGGACCCGGTCTTGGCTGATATAGTCTACACGGGGTGTATGGTTGATCCAGACCTGCCAGGGCGGGGGTTCTGTTCCGAGGGGGAAAATGTGAATCCCGGAATTTACTGAAACAGCCGAAGAAGATACATTAGCCTGGCTCACAACGTAATCGGATGTCAGGGTAAAATTCGTATACAGGTGCGTGGGCTGGCCTGATAGGAGTGCAAGGTATGAATCATCCCCGCCGAGGTTGATAGTTGCATTACCAACCCCCGGATGCTGCTCAAGGACTTCAGCATTGATACTAACTCTGTCGTTTCGCCTGTTGATTAGGATTGCACCTGTGGATCCTGCTGGTTTGAAGAGAGGGAAATTGAAAAATCCTCCGGTTGAAGTGCTGATCTGGTCCGTCCCGAGTGAGAATGTGTTGTATACAGCCCTGTTTTTCTGACCGGCGATGACGAGCCCGTCGATGGTCATCTTGTACTGAGTGAACTGGTCGTTCACCCTGTTCATGTGCTGGATCTCGTTCTGCCTTCCCTCGGCAGGCACCACGTAGACAAGGTACAGCGACGCAAGAGCGGCAATGAGGGCGAGGATCAGGATGAACCCGATCACCTCGGAGAGTCCCTCGTCGGGGTGCAGGGCCGGCATGCGAACTATGGAGTATGTGGGCAGGGTATATGATAAAGATATCAAACTGGATCTCCCGGGTCTCTTCCCTGCCGGTCAGTAACGGGGCAGAAAAGGGGGGCAGTGACGTGGAATCGATGGAAAATACAGCATTTCCCGTCAGTGCTTCCCGATCCACGTCATGGGCGAGTACTTCCGGAGGAACCCGGAGATGAACGGGGCGAACTCGTCGCGGTAGCACTCGATCCCCCGGACGACGGTGTACGACCGCTCCATCGCCTGCTTCACGTGCCTGCCGAGGCCGACCTGCAGGACGGCCGGGGAGCGGAGCAGGTCGGCTGCCCGCGTGTAGGCCCGGCGCTTCTCGACGATTGAAAGGCCGTCCTCGATGAACGGGCCGGAGAAGATGTCCTCGCTCCTGCAGGCAATGTACTTCGAGGAGAACCGGGAGGCGTTCACGGGGTTCCAGACCGGGGGGCCGGGGTGGCGAATGACGGCCGGGAGCTCCTCGACGAGGAGCTCGAAGAGGAGCATCGAGTTCTCATCGTGCATCTCGCAGTCGGCACGGTTCACGGAGAACCCGTTCCGCTCGAGGAGATCCCGGATGGATTCGAGGCTCTTTCTGAGCTGGGGGACGACGATGTCCTCGATGTAAGGCGGAGTGGGAAGGATGATTGCGTAGAGGTGCGTCCCCCGGCGGGAGAGGAGATTTGCAGCCTCGTCGAGGGAGAGGACCGGTCGGGGTGGCGGGAAGAAGAACTCCCGGCGGGGGTTCTTCAGGTACCCGCGGGCAAGTTCGATGAACTCGCACATCCTTGTCAGGGAGACAGATGCAGAGACGTTCCGCTTCGGGTCGACCGGGTCGACGACGACGAGCGGCTCGGAGAAGTCACGGGACTTATGCCCCTCGGGATCGATGGTGACACCCGGTCTCCAGAGGGAAGCCGCCTCGAGCAGGGGCCGGAAACCGCCGTAGAAGAGGACGAGGAGCTCGCAGAGGTACCCTGCAAACCCTTCCGTCATCTGGTCGGAGCCGTAGATTCCCCCCGCCTTCGCAAACTGCTTGAGGAGGAGGACGTCGTCGATGAACGGGCCGATCCGTTCCCTGATATAGAGCGTGTGGAAGGGTGTCCGGTCGACGGCACTTTTGATGGAGCACGCGCTCTCCACGCGGTAACAGGGGACGAGGTCGACATCGAGCCCGTCGATGCTCGCATTGATGTACGGGTGCTCGGCGTACTTCTCGCGGAAGCTTTCGGCTTCAGATGCCGCAATCGCGCGGGCGAGCGAGAGCCCCTCCTCCTCGAGCTGCTCGCGGGAAAGGGATGGGTCGAAGAGGAGGAATATGTCGAGGTCCCGGTCGCCGTGGATCCACGTCCCGCGTGCGACGGAACCGACAACCATTCCCTCCGCGCGACCGTCAGCCCGGACACGGGAGAGAATCCTCGCGGCGACCTCGTTGATGTGGCGTGCTTCCTCTTCCGTCGGCCTGACGAGCGAGAGGACCCCCTCCTCAAGCGCTGTCTTCTCCAAGCGGGACCTCCGTTAAGTCCTCGTAGATCGGGCCCCGGGGAGTCAGGGTGCTCCTCTTGAGAATGACCCTGTCGATCATCCCCTCGCCGAAATCGCGGTCTGCAAGCGGCCGGATGATCCCCGGAAGATCCGGGTGGAACTCCCGGACGCGGGCGACGGTCGCGTGGGGGACGAAGGGACGGTCATCGCGGGGGATGCGAAGCGGTGCGAGGATGTCTTCGATTGCGGCATGCAGGATCCCGAGGTTTCCCCCGTCCTCGACGCGGGCCCAGACGACGCGGGGACGACGGGGATTGTTCCCGGATATCCCCCTGACCCTGAGGGAGAACGGAGCAGCTTTGAGACCGCGGAGCGCCCCTCCAATTTCCCGCGTCTTTTCGGGCGGGGTGTCGCCGATGAACTTGAGCGTGATATGGATGATCGTGGGGTCGACGAGTGTCAGGCGGGCACTGCTGTTCTTCAGGATGGCCTGTATTGACCCAAGAGAGTCCCGCACGGCACCGGGGAGTTCCACGGCGATAAAGAGCCTGTCCATAGGTCTCCCTTCAGTCCTTCCGCCGCATCGCACGGGCGACTCCAGCCCAGCCCGTACTTCCGCAGATAACTCCTTTTTTTTGCAAAAAATCCCCGTTCCTTTTCGTACAATTGAGGGAGGATCAGCAAATATTTTTTCCCGGAGAACGAGTACTGAATCAAGCTGACACGCGGGGGATATTTCATGGCCGTTTCCCACAATATCACAGTCTATTCACTCGATTTATGCCCAAACTGCGAGACCCTCAAGGAATTTCTCAGGGAGAAGGGCCTCTCTTTCAGCGAGCGGGATCTCTCCACGGCAGAGGCACTGGCAGAACTTCGCATCAACGGCGTTTTCGTCCGTGAAGCCCCAGTTCTCCGGTGCGGGGACAGGTTCCTTGTTTCTGCCCGGATGTTCTCTGCGTCCGGTCTGGACACGGACGCCGTTCTCTCCTTCCTCGAGGGTGCCTGATGCCCCGGCGCGACACGCGGCAGGCGACCCTCGACGGGGTCTTCGTCGCCCCGATGCCCCCCGTCCGGACATCCGACGGGCACATCCTCGAATGGGACCGGCAGCGCATCGTCCGCCAGATCGTCGAGGAGACAAAACTCGTCTCCACGTTCTACGGGTACGAGAGCGCAGACGATGAGACCGCCCGGGAGATCGCACGTCTCGTCGAGGAACGGATAAAGTCCATGAACCTGAAGACCTTAAGTGGCCCGCTCATCAGGGAGATAGTCAATATCACGCTGCTCGAGAGGGGAATGGTCCAGTACCGGAATGTCTGCACGCGCGTCGGGACACCGGTCTACGATGCCCACTTGATCGACGTCGGGCGAGGATTCGAAGCACGTGACAACGCCAACCTCCAGGAGAACGCCGAGACCTCGCACAAGAAGAAGGCAGACAAGATCAGCAAGGAGCAGTACCTCCTCCAGCTCCCCCCGCACCTTGCGGACCACCACCTCTCGGGTGACATCCACATCCATGACCTCGAGTACTTCGGCATCCGCCCGTTCTGCCAGGACTGGGACCTCCGGTACTTCTTCTACTATGGGCTGATGCCGGATGGAAACGGCACCAAGGCCTCGGTGGCCGGCCCGGCAAAGAGGGCAGAAGTCGCTGTCCTCCATGCCGTCAAGGCACTGGGGAGTGCCCAGACGAACTTTGCCGGCGGACAGGGGTACTACAACTTCCTCACGTTCCTTGCACCCTACTTCGAGGGAATGGAGTACGGGGAGATCAAGCAGCTGATGCAGATGTTCGTGTACGAGATGACGCAGATGATGGTCGCCCGCGGCGGCCAGCTCGTCTTCTCTTCCGTCCAGCTCAGCCCGGGCGTTCCGACCCTCTGGAAGGACAAGCCGTGCGTGTACCGGGGCAGGGTCTGGGACGGGAAACAGGCACCACTCCGTGTCTACGGCGAGTTCGAGAGGGAGGTCCGCCTCCTCTTCAAGGCATTGATGGAGGTGATGCTCGAGGGGGATGCGTGGGGAAAGCCCTTCTCCTTCCCGAAACCCGAGATCAGCATCGAGCCGGACTTCATGCAGGAGGACGAGGCCTTTAACGGGGCGCACCCGGACCTTCCAACCTTCCGCGACCTGTACCTTCTCACGTTCGAGCTCGCCTCCAAGTTCGGGACGCCGTACTACGATAACCAGATACCCGATTACCGGGGTGCCGGGAAGGGGATATCGTGTTACCAGTGCTGTGCCTACCAGTTCTCTGCTGTTGCCGACCAGGACAGCCAGTTCGAGGACAAGCTCTACTTCAGGGAGGGGAAGCACTTCTCGATGGGCTCCTGGCAGGTCGTCTCCCTCAACTGCCCGCGGGCAGCATACCGGGCCGAAGGTAATAACGAGAGGCTCTTTGCCGAGCTCCGGGCATTAATGGACGTCTGCGTGGAGGTCTTCAAGATAAAGAGGCGGTGGCTCGAGATCGTCCGGGCACAGGGCAGGATGCCGTTTGCAATGCAGCGCCCGAGGGATCCGTACACGGGAGAGCGGGGGGCTGTTGCCGTCGATCTCGACGGTCTCGTTTACACGATCGGGGTCGTGGGGGTGAACGAGATGGTGCAGCACCATACCGGTGCCCAGATGCACGAGTCCCGCGAGGCGTTCTCGCTGGCCGTTCTTGCGATGACGCAGATGGAGCTTTATGCAAAGGAACTCTCGGAACGCCACGGGATGACGATCGCCCTGGCCCGTACGCCTGCCGAGACCACGGGCCAGCGGTTCGCTGTTGCAGACCTCCTCAACAGCGATTTCCGTGACGATGCAAAGAAGGTCATCAAGGGTGACCTGGAGGCTGCACTCCGCGACCTCGGCAGGACACGCGACCTCCCCATCTACTACACGAACGGGACGCACGTCGCCCCCGGTGCAAACATCTCGATGGCAGAGAGAATCGCGATCGAGCACGTCTTCTTCCCGATCGTGGACGGCGGGAACATCTTCCACATCTGGCTCGGAGAGTCACGCCCGAACCCCCGGGGCCTGATGGAGATGGCCCTCAACCTCTGCAGGAGCACGCAGATCGGGTACTTTGCGTTCACGCGTGACCTCACTGTCTCCCTCCACCAATTCCGCGAGTACGACGGCGGGAAGAGCAGGATCTCCGGGTGGGTACCTGCAGGTTCCCGAATCCAGGCCTGATGCGCAGTAACTAAAGGTTCGCGGGAGCATGGACACAGGAGAGAATCTCCCTTAACTGGAACGTGCCCAAACGTAATCATGCCAGGGAGAGAGGGCATGGAGAGATATCTCTCAAAAGCGGAGTGGAGTTACCAGATTCAGCCATTACGTCCCGGGCAGAGCAGGTCGAGCGTGCAGGCGAGCTCGGAGACCTGGATAACCCTCGTCCCGATATTCTCCATGTCCCGGACGTTGGCAGCATGAATCTCGGGGCTCTGTGCGCAGACCGCATCGCTGACAAGGAAAACGGTGTAGTTGCAGGCAGCAGCATCAAACACCGTCGTCCTGATGCAGTTGGGGGTCTGGATTCCTGTCACGAAGAGAGAGGTCACCCCAAGGGACCGGAGGAGAAGGTCGAGATCTGTCCCGAGGAACGCGCTCATCCGAATTTTTTCGAGGATATACTCTCCCGGAGCAGGGGCGAGCTCGTCGACGACTGCTGCGCCCCATGTCCCCCTGACGGCAAACGGGCGCTTCTCAAAGAGGCTCTTGCGGAAGACCTCGACATCGGATCCGTCCTTCCGGTGGACACGCAGGACGTGGACGACCGGCAGGTGTCTCTCCCGGAAGATATTGAGGGCTTCCCGGATCCGGGGGAGGATCTCCTCTGCACCGTTCACATGGAGGGGCGATCCCTCCCTCACGAAGTCGTTCTGCATGTCAATGATGAGGAGTGCCGGACGTTCCATGAGATTCACATACCTGTGATATACCTGCCGGGAAAAAATAAGTGTGGGTCTTTCGCAGGAGAGGAGATGGTGAGATGGATCCCATCCCAGTAACCGCCGTGCTCGTTGTAACCGGGGGAGTGGCCAGTCTCGCATCAGGCTTCTTTGGCATTGGCGGCGGTTTCCTGATGACCCCTGTTCTCTACTGGCTCTTTGCAGCGGCAGGAACGGGGGAGACAATTGCAACCCGCCTCGCCTTCGGGACGTCGCTTGCTGCAATCGTCCCCACGATGGTCTCCGGGACTCTCGGGCACCACAGGAGTGGAGCTGTCGACTGGAAGGCAGCAGTCCCCCTCTCCGCAGGCGCTATCACCGGAGGCCTCTTCGGGGGCACGCTCGCGGCCCACCTGCCCGGGATTGTGCTCCGGACCATCTTTGCCGTCATGGTCATCGCAATTGCGATCCGGATGGCATGGCACAACCGGTCGCCCTCCGGCTGCCAGCCGAAGGTGCGAGGTGCAGCTTTTGTCCTGCTGGGATTCTTCATCGGGACAGTCTCGGGCCTTGCAGGCATCGGAGGGGGGGTTCTCCTCGTCCCGCTCCTCGTCATCCTTTTCTGCTTTCCGGTGCACACCGCGGTCGGAACATCCTCGGCATGCCTTGTCTCCTCATCGGGTGCAGCGGCTGCTGCATACATCTTCAACGGACTTTTCGTCCCCGGGCTGCCGCAGTGGTCCCTTGGATACGTGTACCTTCCTGCATGGGCAACCCTCGTCGTGCTCACGGTGCCTCTCACCCGCCTTGGAGTCCGTTTCTCGCATGCGTGCAAGCCAGCGCTCCTCCAGGGTCTCCTTGCAGTCCTGATGGTGGCAATCGGGCTCTCGATGCTGGTCGAATAAGAGGAGCAGCGCCGGGTATTGCGGATCTCCTGCAGGAGAAGGTAAGGAAAAAACTGTCAGCCTCCATGCAATTTCTGCACCATGCCTGAATTGGAATCCCCCCAAATAACAGCAGGGTGAGTAAAAAAAAGGATAGCGCCCCTCCAGAAAAGGGAATGACATTATCCCTATCCCGAGTCTGCGGGAGCACTCTTCTGGGGGACCTTCTTTTTCTTGAGCATGATGTCGAGAACCCCGTGCCGCACCTGGTAGAAGCTGTGGATGACATCGACCTGGCAGGGGAGGGGTACCGGGATGCGCTTCTCGTTCACGACGATGTGGAGGGAGTCTGCCGCAATATCGGCATACGGAGCGGTGTGGAGCGTGTGGGGCAGGCGTGCCGTCACGAAGAGGATATCCGGGGAGTCGATGATCTCGATCGGGATATCCCCGGTCTCCTCCGGGACCTTCGGGTTCCGGGTAAAGTGCGGCATACCTCCGTTCGTGATGATCGTGCACCCGATGATGCGGGCGTTCTCCTCCTGCGGGAGGTTCCGGAGGAGTTCCTCGACCATCTTTGCAATCTTCTTCATCATCTCGTCGTAGGGGTTTTCAGGACTGGGCATGGGAATCACGCAGGCGGTAGTTCGTACCGTCCTGTTCAATGATATGTTTTCTCTGGAGTATCTCAAGGTTATCGGACACGGCATGCCGTGGTGCCTCTATCAGCTCGCAGAGGTCATCGAGGGAGAGGTCACAGTGCGCAAGGCTGATTAGGATGTCTGTCTGGATGTCATTATCGAGAGTGCTTCTGGACAGATTCGCAATCTCCTTGATGTAACTGTCGATATCTCTCTCGAGGTTCCGCATGCTCTCTGCAAGTTCGTCCCTTGTCTCGATCATCTTACGGAGCTGGAACAGAGCAAAACGGAGCCGGTTGGAATCGTCCCTCGTCTGGGCCGCAAGCTGCTCCCGCCGCAGGAGGCGGACCATCACGTCGATGTCGTTTGCGAGGTAATAGTACTTGCGCCGCCTCTCGTCCATCCGGAAGGAGAGGATCTCTTCCCGCTCCATGATCTGGAGATGCTCGATGACGGCTTTCGGGGAGAGCATCAGTCTCTCGGATATCTCGGTCACAAAACAGGGTTTCTGTCGCAGGAGATCGAGTATCCGCCTCCGGTTACGGTTGCCAAGAATATCAAGGATTCTCGCGACCTCGACCTGGTCAAGCATCAGTTACTTTATGTTAGTGCAATTATTATATAAAATGATTTACCCTTGCATGGACACGGAAATGCCTCGGCAGAACACGGCGGTAGGGCAAAAAAAGCCGGGATTCATCACCGGTGACTACCGGGAACGTGTACCGGAAGTGAAGTCGTATTGGTGATCGGGAAGCTTCCGGGACGGGAGGGCAAAGACCGGCATATCGATTGATCCCGGGAAATAAAAAGGGAACATTTGCCGCATATCAGGAAAAGTATTCTGCCGTCCGGAAGATACATGGATTCCGGAATGAGGATCTACCAGGTTATCCTTTTTGTGCTCACTGTCCTGCTTGGCGGGCTCCTCCTGCTGGATGTCCTCTTCACGACCCTGATTTTGAGTCTTGGCGGATACGAGATGAACCCGGCAATGGCAGAGGTTGTCAAAAACCCCTTCCTCCACCTCGCGATCAAGGGGGCCTTTGCAGGGTTTGTCATCGTCATCGCCGGGCGGGCAGAAGAACTCCGGGAGCATTCCGGAGCGCTTGTCCTCACCGTGGCATGCGCATTCTTCCTCGTGGTTTTCATCCACAATCTCAGAGTCTTTGTCCTTGGGTTCTGGAGCTGAATGAAACGATCCCTCGCGAAGATATCAAACGAGCTTCAGTGAAAAAAGATGCATCCAGCATGAGAGACGGCAACAACCGAATTCGGCCACCGGATGAAAAGAAGGAGATTTGATTTCAGTCCGTGATCCGGTAATTTGGGGCTTCGTCGGTAATCATGATGTTGTGGGGATGGCTCTCTGTCTGGCCTGCACTCGTGATCCTGACGAACCGTGCCTTCTCGTGCATCTCGCGGATGGTTGGGCACCCCGTGTACCCCATCGCGGCTTTCAGTCCGCCGACGAGCTGGTAGACGACCTCGGAGACCGACCCGACGTACGGGGTGACGCCCTCCACCCCCTCGGGCACGAACTTGGTCCTCCCGATCTCCTTCTTCTGGAAGTACCTGTCGCTCGAGACGCCGCCGCTCATCACGCCGAGGGACCCCATCCCCCTGTACTGCTTGTACCGGCGCCCCTTCATCGTGATAACCCTCCCCGGGGACTCGTCGGTCCCTGCAAACAGGCTCCCGATCATGACAGAGTCAGCCCCGGCGGCGATCGCCTTCGCGACATCCCCGCTGAACCGGATCCCTCCGTCCGCGATCAGGGGCACGCCGGTGTCGCGGAGGACGTCTGCAACGGTGGCAATCGCGGTCACCTGGGGGATACCCACGCCCGCGACGATCCGGGTGGTGCAGATGGATCCCGGCCCGATACCGACCTTGAGCCCGTCGACGGTATCAACGAGATCTTCTGCTGCCGCAGCCGTTGCGATGTTTCCTGCAATCACATCGGCCTTTGCGCTCCCCTTGATATCGCGGACTGCCCTGACCACGTTCCTGTTGTGCCCGTGGGCGCAGTCGACAACGAGGGCATCGGCGCCGTTCTCGTCGAGCCGGACGGCCCTCTCGAAGTCGAAGGGACCGACCGCGGCTGCCACCCGGAGGGTTTTGTCCGCATCACGTGTGGCCTGGGGATACTGCCTCTTCTCGAGGACGTCCTGCATCGTGATGATCCCGATCAGGTGCCCTCCGGCATCGACGACGGGGAGGCGCTCGACCTTGTTCGTGTACATGGTCTCGAGCGCCTCGTCCATGGAGATGTCCTCGCGTGCGGTGATCGGTTCCCGTGTCATGATCGCCCGGACGCTCTCGCTCCCGCGCCGTTTTGCGATTGCCCGGATGTCCCTCCGGCTCACGATACCGACGATCCTGCCGCCTTCGACGACAGGGACACCCCCTATCCCGTGCTCGATCATGAGTTTCTCGACGTCGGCAACGCTCGTCTCCGGGTTGACGGAGAGGACCTTCCTCTCGATCAGTTGCTCTGACTCCTTGACCCTCCGGACCTCAGCTGCCTCCTGTTCGGCCGACATGTTCCTGTGGATAACGCCGATTCCTCCTTCCCGTGCAAGGGCGATTGCCATCTCGGATTCCGTGACCGTGTCCATCGCGGCGCTGACGAGGGGGATGTTCAGCGGGATGTTCCGCGAGAACCGTGTCCTGACATCGGCCTCGTTTGGCTCGACGAGCGATGCTTCCGGGACGAGCAGGACGTCATCGAAGGTGAGGGCAAGGGGAGCTTTCAGCTTCTCGGAGAACATGGTTCAGTGCACCATCCGGGCCAGTCTCTCCACGAGGTCTTCCCTGATACCGGACTCGCGGTCGCCACCGCAGACCATCCCGCGGACTCCGATGATGTCCGGCGAGACACGCTGGATGACAGGAAGATCATCGAACGTGAGCGACCCTGCGATGGCAGTTGCAAGACCCGCCTTCCGGTTCATATCGCAAAAAACGACCAGGTCCTGCTCGCTCATGAAGGCAAGGGTGCTCTTTCCGTCCTTGATCCCGGTATCGACCATCGCGACATCCGCGCCGGCCCGCGCAGCCACGGGGGCCATCTCGAACGGGGGGATGGAATCGAGGCGGGACCAGTCCGAGTACGCGGCGATCACAACCTTCTTTTCCGGGAACTCTCCCCTGACAGCCCGGACAACGGCCCTGACGAGTTCTTCTGCCCGGGAGGCACCGTCGAACATGAGGCCGACCTTGACGTAATCGGCACCGGCACAGGCAGCCCCGTAGGCAGCGAGTGCTGCACCACCCGGCCGGTAATCGAAATCACCGATGGCGGCACTCACGGGCTTCTTCGAGAGATTCCTGATGCTGCGGATAACCCATGGAAAATTTGCACCCAGAGACCCCTCGGAGGGTTTTTTCACGTCGATGATATCAGCGGCAAGAGAACGTTTTGCTTCCTCAATGTCCCTCGGGCTGACCAGTAATTGCATAGGATTTAATGATCGTGCTATCTAATAGTGATTACGCTCTTCGTATGGACCTGATTCTGGCAGTGGATCTCATGGGCGGAGTCGTGGTGCACGGATCGTCCGGGAACCGGAGCTCCTACAAGCCGCTCACGTGGGGCCTTTCACCGACGGCAGAACCGGAGGAGTATATCCGTGCCCTCGCCCCCCGCACCATCTATGTCGCAGACCTCGACCGGATTTTGCGGACCGGTGAGAACACGAGAGAGGTGCTCTCCTGCGGCAGGCTTGTCGCAGGGTGCATGCTCGACCGCGGGGCAGAGAGCCCCTCTGATTTCCTCTCTCTCCCCGGTATCCTCGATATTGCATCGACAGAATCCTCCCGGGCTCCCCTTTCCCTGTACCCCGGAGGGCTCCTCTCTGTCGACATCCGGGAGGGAAAGGTCATCCCCTCGGGCGCCGACCCCCACGAGATCCTCTCGCAGGCAGAGTCATGGAACTTTTCCGGGGCAATCATCCTCGATATATCGGCTGTCGGTACCGGGAAAGGCCCTGATTTGCGTCTCCTTGGAAAATTGCGGAATACGTATGGCAGGAGGCTCCTCTACGGCGGCGGCGTTGCGGGGCCAGGAGACCTGGATGCCCTTTCAGGTCTTGGCTACGATGGTGCAATCGTCTCTACGGCGGTCCACAGGGGAAGGATTCCCCCCGATGCCATCCGGAGGGGCACATGGTCCTGATCACCCTCGAGGGAATCGACGGGAGCGGGAAGAGCACGCTCCTCTCCGCCCTAAAACGATCCCTCTCCGACCTCTCCCCGGTCTGCACCCGGGAGCCCGGGGCGACATGGGTCGGGGAGCAGGTGCGGCGGGCAATCGCCGAGCGGGCAGACCCGGTGACCGAGGCGCTCCTCTTTGCCGCAGACCATGCCGCACACCTCGCATCCGTCGTCCGGCCGGCCCTTGCCGCCGGCAAGCTCGTCATCTCGGACCGGTACACCGACAGCCGGTATGCCTACCAGATGGCCATGCTCGATGGGGTCATCCCCGATCCCCTCGGCTGGCTTCGATCGGTCCATGACGGCTGGACGATCCCGCCGGACCGGACGGTCCTCCTTGTTCTCCCGGCAAAGGAAGCCCTCCGGCGCAAGTCAGGGGCAGGCACTGCAGAACACTTCGAGGAGGAGATGCTCCTTGAGAAGGTGCAGGGGAACTACCTCCGGCTCTCTTCAGAGGAGCCGTCACGGTTTCTGGTCGTCGATGCCCTGCAGCCGGAGGAGGAGATCCATTCTCTCGTCGCAGCAGCAATCAGGGACTGGCATGGATCGCTGCGATCACACCGTCCACAACCCGGACGTCAACCTGCTCCCCCGAGAGCCGGAACGAGAACCTGACGGAGAAGGCGCCCTCGGGGACGGGTACCTCTCTTCCGCCGATATCGATCGTCGCAGGCGGGTTCTCGAGGAGGTCTGCCGGGAGTGCCCGGACGGCTTTCATGAACGCTCCCGCATCCTTCCGCAGTGCAGGTCCGATCACGGCCATCGAGAACTGGACGTCGGAGGCGGTCTTCTCGAGACAGGGGGATTCCGCGTGCCACACGACAGGTGCGTTTAATGCCCGCGAGGCATCGCCGGAGTCGTCCGTGAAGGGCGCCGAGAAGATGTCGATGCGGCCCATCGGGGCATTCAGGGCGAGTCCCCGATCGTGCTTGTAACGCCGGAGGTCGGCAACGATCCGGACGAGAAGATCGCCGTTTCGCCGGGCATCGGGGTCGCGGGGGAGGTCTGCCGGCCACGCCTGTGCATGGACGCTCCCCTTTCCGAGGTACGAGTAGCACTCCTCTGCAAAGAACGGCATCAAGGGGGCCATGACCCTGCAGAGGGTATCGATAGCGGTTTCGAGCACGCGGCATGCACCGTCCCGCGACGGGTCGTCGGAGTAAAGCCTGCCCTTGACAAGCTCGATGTACTGGTCAGCGAGGATATTCCAGGTGAATTCACGGATGATCCTGATGACCTGGTCGAACTGGTATGCATCCATTGCTGCTGTGACCTCCTCGACCATCCCGGCAAGGCAGTCGAGGAGCCAGCGGTCAGCGAGGGCGACGACGGGGGCATCCGGGTCGTAGGGTTTCCGGCCGAGCTGGAGGTGGACGAACCTCGCGATGTTCCAGAACTTCGTCTGGAACCGGGAGGCGGCGATGACATCGTTCCACGAGAACATGATGTCGGATCCCGTTGCCGCTCCCGATGCCGCCCATTGCCGGAGGGCATCGGCACCGTACTTCTCGATGATCTCCTCGGGGGTGATCACGTTCCCCCGGCTCTTGCTCATCTTGAACCCGTCCTCGCCAAGAACCATCCCGTTGATCAGGATCGTGTCCCATGGTCGCTGGCCGGTGAGGGCAACGGACCGGAGGATCGTGTAAAAAGCCCAAGTCCGGATGATGTCATGGCCCTGGGGACGGAGTTCCGCAGGGAAAAGGGGAGGGACTCCATCCCCGTTCCATCCTGTCACGTTCAGGACGGAGATCGAGGAGTCCATCCATGTATCGAGGACGTCCTCCTCGCCGGAGAAGTCCGTCGATCCGCAGGCCGGGCAGGGCTGTTTCGGGAGGTCGATCGTCGGGTCGATCGGCAGGTCTTCCTCGCGGGGAACGACCATCCTGCCGCAGGCCCTGCAGAACCAGACAGGGATGGGGGTGGCAAAGATCCGCTGCCGGGAGATGCACCAGTCCCACTCCATCTGGTCGACCCAGTTCTCCATGCGCAGGAACATGTGTTCCGGGATCCACGCGATCTCCCGGGCCGCCCGCATGATGGCATCCCTGTCGATCTTCACGAACCACTGCCGTTCGCTCATGATCTCGATCGGTGTCTTGCACCTCCAGCAGGCACCGACCCTCTGCTCGAGGGGTTCCTGCCGGGTCAGGATCTCCTCTCTCTTCATGTCCTCGAGGATGGCTTTCCGGCACTCTCCCGACTTCATCCCCGCGTACTTTCCGGCGATGGCCGTCATCATCCCCTGCCTGTCGATTGCCTTGCGGAGATCGAGCCGGTGCTGTTTCCACCAGAAGACGTCCTGCTTGTCACCGAACGTGCAGATCATGACAGCCCCCGAGCCGAACCCGGGATCAACGGCGGGATCCGCGATCAGCGGGACGCTGTGCCCAAAGAGGGGAACGGTCAGCTGCCTGCCCACCATACCGCGATACCGGTCGTCGTCAGGGTGGACTGCGACTGCGACGCAGGCAGCAAGGAGCTCCGGGCGGGTGGTCGCAATCTCCAGCCCGTCGAAGTCAAAGTAGTTCAGGGTCGTCTCCCGAGCCTCGTATGCCACCTCGGCAAACGCAATCGCGGTCTCGCACCGCGTGCAGAAGTTGACAGGGTGTTCGCTCTGGTAGATGTATCCTGCAGCAAGCATCTTTAAGAACGAGAGCTGGGTCTTTTTATAGTATTCCGGGAGCATCGTGATGTACTCGTGGCTCCAGTCCACGGAGAACCCCATCCTCCGGAGCGTACGCCGCATCTTCTCGATGTTTCCGAGGGTGAGTTCCCGGCACATCTTCCGGAATTCTTCCCTCGGGACATCGTTCTTCGTGATCCCATGGATCTCCTCGACTTTCACCTCGGTTGGCAGGCCATGGCAGTCCCAGCCCTGGGGGAACATGACGTTGTCTCCCTTCATCCTGCGGTACCGGGCGATGAAATCGATGTAGCACCAGTTGAAGGCGTTGCCAATGTGGAATGTCCCGGTCGGGTACGGGGGTGGGGTATCGATGACGAACTTCGGCCGGTTCGAGGCCGGGTCGAAATAGACATCCTCGTCCCGCCAGGCGCTCTGCCAGCGCCTTTCAACCTCGGAAAAGTCGTAATTCTTGGGGAGATCCAGAGACGGTGACATTCTCCCAGATATAGGAACTTTCAGGAGATATACCTAATCGAAATGTAATTTTCGCCTTAAGAGGCCCCGATCGGAAAATTGAGGACGATGGATGAGTAACCGGTGTATCGCCCGGAGATGAATTTCCGGGGAAAACTCTTATCTTCCGGGAACAAACGGGAATGGGATGTTCAACAAGATGGGAGAGCGGCTGGCAACCGTGCTCGTCCTCTCCTTCATCCTCATCGCACCATTCATCCAGCCCCTCTGGGTCCTCTCCATCATCGTGGTGCTTTGCTCCATCGTGATGTACCTCATCCCGAGGACGAGGCTCCTTGCTATCGCCCTCGTCCCGATCGCCATCCTGTTCGGACTCTCTATCCTCTCTCTCTTCGTCTTCTGCTGCACGCTCGCCCTCCTCGTGACAGGGGAGGTGATATTCCACGGGAGAGAGGAGACGATGTTCTCCTACATTGTCCAGATTATCTCCGGCCTCGTGGCATGCGGCCTCGTTATGGTCTATCTCAATACGTGGGCACCGCTCGTTGTCCTCTTTGGCATCGTGGTCGCAGTCCTGCTCAAGGCAATCCTCCGGAGGAGGGAAGACGCCCTGATGGTCGAGGCACTCGGTGTCGCGATGACGATGTTCCTCATCGACGAACTGAAGTACAGTGCTGACCTCGCGCTCATCGCGTTCGCCGTTGTCATCGCGTTTGGTTTCGGGTACTTCTCCTACAGGACAGGAACCGCTGACGTGAGCGGTCTCTTCTCCGGCGCACTTGTCGGAATCATCCTGATCGTCTTTGGCGACATCCGGTGGTTCCTCGTGATGCTCGCCTTCTTCATCCTCGGCTCGGCCAGTACCCGGTACCGCTGGGAGTTCAAGGAACAGATGGGGATCGAGCAGGCCCGGGGAGGTGCCCGGGGATACCTCAATGTCTTTGCAAACGGGAGTGTCTCGGCGGCATCCGCGATCCTCTGGGGTGTGACAGGCTCCCCGGTATTCCCTGCCCTCTTCGTGGGGAGCGTTGCAACGGCGACAGCCGACACACTTGCAAGCGAGATCGGCGTTACGGGAGGGGATCCCTTCCTGATCACGACGCTCGAGAGGGTTCCGCCGGGCACAAACGGCGGTGTCTCGCTCACCGGGGAGGTAGTATCCCTTGCGGGAGCCGTTGCCATTTCGCTCCTTGCATGGGTGCTCGGCATCGCTGACGTCCCTATAACCATCGCCTGTATCATCGGTGGTTTCATCGGGGCAAACGTCGACAGTATCGTTGGAGCACTGGTGGAGAACCCGGGTCTCGTCGGGAACGCCGGGACAAACTTTCTTGCAACGCTCGGAGGGGGGGTCTCTGCGGTTGCAATCATGGTGCTCCTTCTCAGTACCGGGTAAAATGGGGTCTTCCGGAGAGATTTAGTATGGACGACGATGACGGATTTTTCTGCCCTTCCTGTGCCCGTGTAACGGACCACGAAATCGTATCGAGAGGCCGGAACCCGGTCGGAAAGTGCCGGGAGTGCGGGGACATTCACCCTGTCTTCCCCCCCCGGAGAGAAAGACCGGTGCATGTCCGTGCCATCGTGAGTGACGGGGAGAGATCGAGGATCTGCACGATCGAGGTGGAGGAGGGCGATGTGGTAAGGATTGGTGACACGTTCGTTGCAGCCTGCGGGGACGAGTATACCGGGGTCGAGGTCACATCCATCGAGGCCCGCGGAACGCGTGTTGTAAGGGCAGTTGCAGACGAGATATCAGCGCTCTGGACGAGGGTGATCGAGGAGGTCGCGCTGCGGGTGGCAATCCATGCAGGCCGGACAACCGAATCACTCCGGATCATGGTCCCGGGGGATGCATGGTTCGTCGTCGGCGACCTGTACACTCTCGGAAAGAGGCGGTTTCGCATCTCCCGCATCAAGATCCGGGACGGCGGGATTCTCAAAAAGCCCGGGCAGAAGGCAGAGGCAAAGAGAATCAGGAGGGTGTTTGGGTACCCCGGGTAGATCTGCGGACGGCATCTTCGAGCTCTTCCCTGTGGACGAGCCCCTCGAAACGGGAGACTTCCCGTCCATCCTGCTCGATGATGATCGTCGGCGTGACCGAGAGCCTAAATGCCTGGATATATGACCTCTCCCTCAGAGGATTTATCCGTTCTGCACGGAGACCGAGAACTGATTCAACCTCTGCAAGTATGGGTTCCTGCTCGTGGCAGGCCATGCACCCTTCCTGGAAAAAATAGAGAATCCGGATCGCCATCAAAGAAAAGAGAAGGATATCAATGGTAAAAAACCATTCTCTCTAGACCTTCGTCAGTTCCCTGATGGAGACATCTGCCGTCGGGTAAAAGAAGCTGACCTTTACCCCGTCCCCTGTCTTTGCGGTCACGTACCCTGTCCTGATGACGAGGGAGGGTGTCGTGTTTGTCTCGTTCTCTATACCTGGCTGCTCGGGAAAACCAAGGATGATCTGGTCTCCGGCGCGAACATTCGTGAAGTTCCCGCCGATTGCTTCGAACTGTTCAGAAGACATTTCGCGTTCAAATCCCAGTCCGGCAGGGAGAGAGATCTTTTTGCTCTCTCCCTGTTTCATCCCAGCTATGCCCTGTGCAATGGCTGCATATTCCGTGGAGAAGAGTCCATACCTTGATTCACCGTAATAATAGTTGTAGACAGGGACAGGGATGATCTCTTTGCTGCCTGAATCTCCCACCCGGACAGAAAGCGGGTTGCACAACCAGACAGTACCACCCGTCTCTGACGACTGGTTGAACTTCCTGATGTCGCTTGTGAGAACAGGTCTGCCGGTATCGTCGTACAGGGTGAATACGACTGTCGCATGGTCCCCAACCGACGCAGGGTTGAGGGTGATCAGCCACCCCATGCCGAGGGAACTGACCACCATGATGACGGCAAAACTCACCCCGATGACGATGATTCCTACCTTCTGGAGGTTCCACCGGGAACCCGCTTTCTTCTTCCCTTTTTCCTGTGACTTTTTCATTCATTCTTGATTGGTTTTGTGTAAAATAAACATTTCAGGCGGGGAGCAGATGGAAATACGGGGTTCGCGGGAAGGAGTCCGCAGGCACCAAGGGCACTCACCGCTTTTTTCAACCCGTGCAGATGCCCTGTATCACGACAACAGATATCTGAAAGGATTATCCCGGAACCAGTGCGGGTTTAAAAAAAGACAATCCCGGTTCCAATGACAGATACACCTGGCCATCTCTCTTGCCTATCGTTCGTGCCCGTTTCGTCATTAAAAATATTTATATACAAGTAATAGTAACATAAGGTTAGTCAGCGTTGCAATGACGCTGAATAATTTAAAGCCAGGAGGTATTCACATGGTATTCCGAAGGAGATACCCCTTCAGCTGGATGATGAGGGACTTTGAGGAGATGCTCGCTGAGATGGAGAACCGGTTCTGGGGCACGGGTGGCCGGTTCTTACCGGCAGCCGGGGTCGCGGACAGGTTCCTCCCCGCACTGAGAGGAGAGTTCAGGGTAGATGTCCGGGAGCACGATGACGAGGTCATGGTTGTCGCCGACCTCCCCGGAGTAGACAAGGAAGACATCTCGATCAATCTCATAAGCCCGAATACCCTCGAGATTGCATGCGAGAGGCGTTCGGACAAGGAGGAGAAGGACGAGGGATACTATATGCGGGAGAGAATGTACGGCTCCATGGCCCGGACAGTCGCGCTCCCGCATGACGTGACCGAGAAAGGGGCGTCTGCCTCGTTCAAGAACGGTGTCCTTGAGATCCGCCTGAAGAAATCGAAAGAGGAGCGGGGAAGCCGGATCAGGATCGAGTGACGGTTCTCCCGGCCTCAAATAAATTCTCCCTTTTTTCCCGATGGTTTTTAGTGAGTGCAACCTGAAATGAGATGGGATGGATAAAAAGAAGGTCCGGGACTACATGACCTCTGACGTCATCACGGTTAGTGCGGGCGGAACTGTCAGCGAGGTCATGGAAAAGATCAGGAAGACCGGGCACGACGGCTTTCCTGTCCTCGATGGCAAGGAGGTAGTCGGGTATGTTGCAGCACGGGATCTCCTTTTTGCGTCCCCGGACACTCCTGTCAGGGAAGTCATGTCTGACAGACTGATCGTTGCAGACCCCGACATGAGCATCAACGACGCAGCACGGGTCATATTCCGGTCTGGAATCCAGAAACTCCCCGTCGTTGACGAGCATAACCAACTGCTCGGGATTATCTCGAACACCGATGTGATCCGGTCGCAGATAGAACATGTCTCCCCGGAAAAGGTCTTCAACTTCATCTCCACGCTCAGGACACTCCATGGCATCTCCCCCGAGCTGAAGAGGGAGGTCGTTCCCATTGAGAAGCTTCTCCCCACCCAGTCACGGATCTACGAGGACGAACTGGAGGGCAGGATCTACGAGATCAGGAAGGGTCTTGCCGAACCCCTCATTGTCGTGCGGAAACCGGGACGCCTCATCCTCGTCGACGGTCACCACCGGGCAATCGCCGCCCGGAAACTGGGAATAAAGGCCCTCGATGCCTATGTCATCGAAGTGAACGAGGATATCGAGCTTGGCATGGAACGGACAGCGAGGGCAATGAACCTCCGCTCCCTCGACGACATCCAGATCCTCGATTACGCCCGGCACCCCCTCGTTGCAATCACGCACCGCCTTGGCCGGAAAGGATAGGGCCGTTTGCCAACGGCACGTCCCAGGGAACATCCCGGGCATCGCCATGCCCGGAAGGACTAGGACCCGTCGTACCGGACCTCGTATTCCTCGTTGAGGATATGCTCCCGGACAACCGTCCCTGCGGGGATGGAGACTTCGGGCCAGACACGTGTCCTCGAGTGGACGACAACGCCGTTCTCCATGATTACCCGCGGACCGATGACTGTATCGTTCTCGAGGCTGCAGTCGCTTCCCATGACGGTATCGTTGTCGATGATGCTGCCTGATACTGTCGTGTTCTTCCCGATCGTCACCCTGTCGTAGATGGACGACGAGAAGACCTTTGCATGGCTTTTGATGCAGCAGCCTTCCCCGATGGCTGTGTAGGGCCCGATCAGGACGTGATCCTCGATCGTCGTCCCGGCACCGATGGAGACAGGCCCGATGATCCGGGATCTCCGGCCCATCGAGAAGGAACTTCCGATCTGGACCGGACCCTGGATCCGTCCTGCCTCCATCGTGAGGTCGCCACTGATACTCGTGTACGGGATCTCCTGCAGTTTCCACCTCTCTGCCTGCCGGAGGGACGAGGGGTTCCCGACATCAGTCCAGTTGCCCCGCGCAAGCCACGCTCTCAGCGTGTGCCCCTCTTGCATGAGGCGGGGGAAGAGATCGCGTGCAAAATCAAACTTCGTCTTCGGTGGGATCTCATCGAATATCTCGGGTGTGCAGACGTATATCCCGGTACTTGCAAGGTTCGAGAAGATCTCGCCGGGAGAAGGCTTCTCCTTGAACCGCCTGATGCGGAAATCAGCATCAATCTCGGCGATCCCATAGTCACCGGGCTCGTCGATACTGATCAATCCGATGGAGACTGGTGACCGGTGCCGGCCATGGTCCCGGTAGAACTCGAGGAGGTTGAGATCGGTGACATGGTCACCCCCGACGACGAGAAAGTTGCCTTCCTCGAGGTGGTGCTGTGCGTTCTTCACACTCCCCGCCGTGCCAAGCTTGGTCTTTTCGCGAACGTACCGGACCTCCACGCCAAAAAGCGATCCATCCCCGAGCGCATCCTCGATTGCCGAGCCCATGTACCCGAGGGTTATGACCACCTCCCGGAAGCCAAGGTTGGAGAGATGGGAGACAAGGTGCTGGATCGAGGGACGGCCGACAATCGGGATACACGGCTTGGGCCTCTCAAAGGTGAGTGGCCGCAGACGCGTCCCCTCGCCCCCGCACATGATGCACACCTTCATGGAGAGAAGGTGAAACGGCCCAACGCATAAATCATCCGAGGATCATGGTGCCTGTCTCTTCCCGGAAAAAGGGATTGAAATCTTTTTCTTGTCCTGTCTCCACATTGTTGTGGTAGCGTGTTTTCACCGGGAGAACGAATAAAAAGGGCGAAGGAACTCGAGCTCTGGCTCTTCCTTTCCATCCCGCTGCTGTCGTTTGGCGGACTGCTGCTCGGAGTGGCGCTCGAGGGGGCCGGGGTCATCTACGATGCCGCTGATTTTTACTGGGGGAGCGTTGCAGCCTCTCTCGTTCTCGCGTTCCTCGCACTGATCAAGCCGCGTAAGGACATCGTCTCCCTCTGTGCACCGGTATTTGCCCTCTTCGTCTTCGTCGTTCCCCTGGAGACAAAACCATCCCTGCTCCTGCAGGGCCTGTATGCCGCAAGTATCACTGCCCTTGCCGTACGACTCCACCTCCGTTTCAGCACGAAATTGACCCCTCATGGGGAGGAAGAAACAATGGAAAAGTACCTGTACGATTATATCCACCGGATCACCCCGTTCTTTGGGGATGTATCACGGGACTGTGCCCACGACATTGCATCCACGGTCCTCTCGTTCAAGTTCGGACTCTATGCCAAGGCTGCAACAGATGCATCACGGGCCATCTCCCGGCTGGGAAGGGTCGAACAGAGAGATGTTCTCGAAAAAGCCCTCACCATCGTGAAGGAGAGATCAGAGGCACTGGAGCAGGCAAGGCCCGGGGAATTCTCGTCCCTTTCATTCGGAAACCCGGATCTCCCCTTTCTTGCACTTGCCATCCCTGCGGAGAAGATGGAAGCTCCAAACGTCACCACGCTGGATAATGCCCTCCTCCTGCTCTATGCGGTTGCCTACCTCCAGTCACCTGACGACGGGCAGTCGCTTGACGAGCACCAGAACTTTGTCATCCAGATACTGGAAGACTACAGGAACCTCATCAGTCCAAAGTAAGGAGAACGCAAGCTGAAAAAACGCTTCACCGGCGGAGCACGGGCAGGGCTCCATACTCTCTTTCAGGCATCCTGCATCTCCTGCCGGCTAGAGGCTGTCCATGCTGATTCCGCGGAATTCCTGTGCGATCTCACCAATATCCCGGACACCAAAGGCGGTCTGGACAGCCGATATATCGAGCTGTGCAGCAACATCGCACATGTAGTCGAGGATGTCAACGGAGAGTTCCTTGTGCTGCCTGCTCTTGCGGAGCTGGTCGATCAGGAATGCAAGTTTTTCCGGGGGCTCCATCCGGATCTTGGCAAGGCTCACGACACACATGAAGATCCGTGTCAGGTTCCTGTCGGTTCCCGTGATGGTATCGAAAAAATTCTTCAGTATCTGCGCCTGGTATATCTCGCCACCCATTGCAATAAAGCGGTTACTGCTCCCATTATAAAAATGTATCTGTGTAAAACCGCATTTCTATCCTGTTTTTGCAGAAAAGCGGTTATCTGGCAGTGCTCACGATGCGGATGATGTCTCCGTCCTTGAGGATATGGGAGTCCTTCACCCGCATCTTCGTCCGTGCATCCACTGCATATAAAAAGCCCCTGCCGATATCCGTGTGGACCTGGAAAGCGAGATCCCGCGGTGTCGACCCTTCCCGCATCAGGAACGCATCAGGGAGGATCCTGCCCCGCGAATCCGAGAACTTGTGTTCGTCCTCGACAGGATAGACAACGATCATGCGGAGGAGGTCTTTGACCGCACGGTTGATTGCCTGCTGGACACCGGTCCCGCCAAACCGCTCCATCACCTGTGCGATCGTCCGGAGCCCATTCTTCTGGGCCGGGGAGAGGGCGTCTTCCCGCACGATGGAGAACGAGGGATCGCCGGGAAGGTACCTGACAATCCCCGCAGCGACGGCGTTGCGGAGGGCAAGTTCTCCTGCTGCGGTGGAAAAGGAGAGACCTGCAGCCCGGAGTTTCTCGACGAGGGCGTCCGGTGCGAGGTCGACCCGGTTGCCGACGGGGAGCATGGGCTTGCTGATGCGGACGATCTCGCCGCAGAACCGGATGAGCGCTTCCTGGTCTGCATGCACGAGATCTATCTCCGAAGAACGCTCCGCATCCATGACGTCCTCGGGCGTGATCTTGAGGCCCGCAAGAACCTCGGCCACCCCCCGGTGGATGGAGTATGTCTTTGACTGGGCCTGCCTCTGCAGTCTCTGCCAGTGCCTGTCCAGTATCCCGAATATCCACATCGTCATCTCGTCCCGGATAAACGCGATATCGAGGAGAGGGTCGTGGCTCCCCGTCTCAACGGGGTTTCCCTCGGCGTCAGAGGATCCGCTCGCGTCCACGATGTGGATGATGGCGTCTGCCTGCCGGAGGTTGTCAAGGAACTGGTTTCCAAGACCCTTTCCCTTGTGGGCATCCGGGACGAGTCCGGCAACATCGATGAGGTTGACCGGCACGAAACGGATGCCATCCGTGCAGTGGCCGCAGGAGAGCCCCAGCCCGCGGCAGGGACAGTCCGTCCTGTAGTAGGCCACGCCGAAGTTGGCATCGATTGTTGTGAAGGGGTAACCCGCAATCTCCGCGTGGGCCATCGTTGCCGCCCGGAAGAACGTGGACTTCCCGCAGTTGGGCTTTCCGGCCAGAGCAAGCGTGATCATAGCAATTCCCTTTACCTTTCACCACCTAAAACATTAGTGTCCTATGCCATACCAGAAGAAACCGGTTTATTACTTCGATGCTCCCGGACCAGCAAATACACGGGACTGTGCAGAGATTGCACGGGAGAGGGCCCGCGAGCTCTCCCTCGGAAAAATCCTCGTGGCGAGCACCACGGGCAGGACTGCAGAAGAGTTTCACCGAGTCCTGAAAGGGACAGGCATCAGGCTGATCGTCGTCACCCACGTCGTCGGCTTTTCCCGTCCGGGAGAGTGGGAGTTTTCCCAGGAGACTGCCGAAAGGCTGAGGGCCGAAGGCGTTACGGTCATCACGGGGACGCACGCCCTTTCCGGCCTCGAACGGGCATTCTCCCGGTCGGCAAAGGTGGGTGGCGGCTCCCGGACAGAGGCAGTCGCCGAAGCGTTCCGGAGGGTCATTGCCGTGGGGCTGAAGGTAGCCGTTGAGTGCACGCTGATTGCAGCAGACATGGGGGTCGTCTCCCCTGACGAGGAGGTCATCGCCGTCGGGGGCACCGGGAGCGGTGCCGATACCGTCTGCGTCATCCGGCCGTCTCACACGGCCTCGTTTTTCGACCTGTAGGTGAGGGAGATCGTGGCGATGCCCCGGAACAGGTGAGGAGATGGTCCTTTCTGCGCTGTCAGAAGCGGTATCCAGACTCCTGAAGTATCCCATCCTCTGGGTCCCCGGTCTCGCGCTCGGGGGACTTGCAGGGGCAGACATCGTGCTCCAGTACTTCCTCAGCACGTTTTTCGTGACGAGATTCTGGATCGTCGAGGCAATGGCAGTCCCCTTCTTTCTGGCATCCGTGTACGTGGCGATCCGGGAGGAGGCAGAGTCTGCTCTCCCCTTTGTGCAGGGAGGTGCCCGGTACTATTTCAGGGTTCTCCTCCCAATCCTCGTCACTTTCTTTGCAATCGTTGCCACGATCGTCCTCCTCGCCGTGCCCCTCTCCCTCGCCGGGGACCCGACAGTCCTTCTCCCCTTCATCACCCTCGGGAGTGCCGTCCCCATCCTCTTCTTCACTTTCTTTGCTGACTGCGCAGCGGTCTTCGAGAACTGCAGGGTCTTTGAGAGCATCCGGCGGAGCGTCGAGATAGTCCTCTCCCGTCCCGGACCTGTCATCCTGTTCTTCCTTGCATCGGCAGGAATCCTCCTCCTCGTCTCCCTGCCTCTGATGGTCCTCTGGACAGGCCTCCTCTACGAGAGGCTCCTCCCCCTGACGGCGATGGATCCCGCAGAACTCCAGCAGGTCTCCATGGAGACATTCAACGGCATGCTCGGGCTGGAGGGAATTGTCATTTCCGCGCTGCTCGCTTTTGCATGGTTTTGCCTTGCAGGAAACCTCCTCCTCGCCTTCAAGGCGATCTTCTACAGGGAGCTGGTCGGAGAGGCAGGACAGGGAGCCATCACGCAACTCAAGGGAGAGTACGACGAGAAGGGGAGATGGTACAGGTACTAGGAAACCGAAATCTCCCCCGTTTCCGTCTTTCCGGGATAGAATAACCGGTGTCTTCCGAAGATCCACTCCCGCCTTGCCCGGATCATCTGGTCCGGCAGGGGCCCTGCGCCCTTAATACTCGGCAAATATCCTCCGGATCTCGCTGGTGTCACGGGTTTTTGTGAGGGGATGATATAAAAATAGAGGTCTCCGTGATGGGGGATGCCGGGACCGGGCGCTCGCTATCCGTTCTTCCTCATGACGGAACTCATCCGCGGTTTTCCGACCGGAAACTTCCTTTCGGTTCCCGGCAAACCTGTCTTTTATGCCGGAGACAGCCCGCGTGACCATCCACTGCCGGGGCCACCCCGCCATCACCGCACGCCACCCGACCACGCTCGAGGTAACGCGGGAGACGCACCTTTCCCCGCGGGGAGACTGCATCGTCGGTGTCGGCGCAGACAGGGGAGCCCGGGACCTGCCGCGCGAGGTCCGGGATCTCCTCTGCCGCGATGATTCAACAATCCTCGCGCGGTTCTGCTGCGGGGGGTATGTCGTCACGATCAGGGGCTCCGGGAGCGGGAGGATGTCACTCTCGCACCCAACGGACATGGTCTTCCGGATGAGCGATTTCGTGTGCGACCGGACAGTCGCCATCAGGGCCGACGGTGCTGCCCGCACCCTTCCCCGGGAGTTCGTGGCAAAACTTGCCACCGGAGAACCTCTCATCGTCGAGATCGAGGTGACCGTCCCCTGAAAAAGGGGAGGCTCCGGCACGAATGCTCCCCGAACGGGGAGAATTGAAATTTCAGTCCCGTCCGAGCATCGAGACCTTCATCTCTGCGCTGGCAAGGATCTCTTCTGCCTTCCGGATCAGGACGGCACCCCGCTCGTAAAGCGCGATGGCCTCGTCGAGGCCCGTCTGGTTATCCTCGATCTTCTGGAGGATCTCCCGGATCTCCTTCATCAGGTCCTCAAACTTCTCTGTCATGGTGCACTTCCTCAACGCTTGCCCGGGCAGATCCGTCGGCCATCCTGATGGAGAGACGGTCTCCCGGTGAAATTTCCCTCGTGGAGCGGACGACCCGCCCCTCCCGCGCCACGATGCAGTATCCCCGCGAGAGGAGGTGCATCGGGTTTCTCGCCTCCAGCAGCCGGGAGAGAGAGGAGAGGCGTTCCTTCTCGTGCGCGATGCGTGACCCTGCCGCCCGCTCCATCCTCTCTTCAAGGACAGCGAGATCCTCCCTCCGGACGGTTATCCGCTGGCCCATGCGGCGGGGAGCAAGCCTCTCCCGGAGGTCGGAGAGATCCTCTGCCGCCCGGTCGAGTTTTTCGAGCAGCCGCCCGGCCAGCAGCTTCCTCGTCTTCGCAAGATCCTCGAGGAGGTTAATCCTGTCGGGGACGACGAGTTCTGCAGCGGCCGAGGGCGTTGGCGCCCTGACGTCCGCGGCATGGTCGGCAAGGGTCGTGTCCACCTCGTGCCCGATGGCACTGACGACCGGGACGGGCGAGGAGGCGACAGCCCGCACGACGTCCGGGTGGTTGAAGGGGAAGAGGTCCTCGAAGCTCCCGCCACCCCGGGCAACGATGATCACCTCGACGAGCCCGGAGAGCCGCCTGATCGCCCGTGCGATCTCGATGTGGGCCAGATCCCCCTGCACGGCAGTCGGTGAGACGACGAGTTCGAGGGGGTATCTCCGGGAGATGACATTCCGGATGTCCTGCAGGACAGCCCCCGTCTCGGAGGTGACGACCCCGACCCGGGACGGGAAGGCGGGCAGGGCTCTCTTCCGCGAGGCTTCAAAGCACCTCTCGGACGCGAGCTGGGCCTTCCACTGCTCGACGAGCAGGTATTTCTCGCCCCGTCCGGCAGGCCTGACCTCGCGGACGTAGAACTGGTACCTCCCCTGCGGGGAGTAGTGGCCCACCGAGCCGAACGCGATGACGTCCATCCCGTCGGAGAGATCCAGCCCGAGACGCAATGCATCCGTCCTCCAGAGGATGCAGGAGATGAGGGCATTTTTCTCGCCCCTCCTCTCCCCGAGGGAGAAGTACCGGTGACCCGAGGCATGGACCTTGAAATTGGTCACCTCTCCCCTGATCCAGATGTCGTGGAGGCGGGAGTCATCGAGCAGCGCCCCGATGAGCGCGGAGACCTCCGAGACTGAGAGGATCGCAGGATGGTTCAGGTGGTTCTCAGGGATGGTTCCGCCCGGGTTCTGGGTCATCAACACTTACTTATTGGCAGGTTGTTATGAAATAGGATCATGGTCGTTTTTGCAGTCTCCACCATGTTCTTCCATGAATACCGGATCGGGGAGATCCTCTCTGCCGTCACCGCCGCCGGTCTTGACTCTGTCGAGTTCTGGGTCGAGACGCCGGCTTTCTGGCTCGCAGGGCTTCCCGAGGAGGAACTTGTCCGTGCACGGGAGACGTATCCTGTCATGGAGAAGGCGACCCTCCATGCCCCCATCCTCGACCTGAACCCGACGTCCGTGAACCCTGCCGTTGCCGAGATATCCGTCCGGTATGTCTGCGATTCCGTCAGGCTCGCTGCACGAACAGGGTTTCCGCTCGTCACGGTACACCCCGGGAGGAGGACTGCAAAGCGGCCGCCGGGGGCGGCAGACCTCGCGAGGTTCGACAGGTACATCCGGGCGCTCGAGGAGGTCTCCCGCGAGTCGGGTGTCTCTGTGGCCATGGAGAACATGGAGAAACGGGTCAACGGCCTGGTCTGCACTCCCGGGGCGATGCGGGAACTCCTTGACGCAGAGGAGTGGCTCTCCTTCACGCTCGACCTCTCGCATGCTCTGGCCAGCGGCCCCGGGGTGGCGTCCCGGTACCTCGATCTCTGCGGGGAACGGCTCGTCAATGTCCACGTGAGTGCCTGCAGGGAGAAAAAGATGCACCTGCCCCCATCCGGCGACAGGGAGGTATCGGCCATCCTCGATCACCTCTCCGGGTCCGGGTATTCCGGTCACCTCACGCTCGAGATAGAGGACCTTGCTCTCGGAAAAGCACTCTCTCTCCGCGAGAAGATCGCGCTCCTTGCGCACGAATCGGAATTCTTGAGGAGTTTTTTTAGAGAATCGACGAATTTATAAAATGCAAGTGCGATAATAGAATGTCACCTGGCCGGATGAAGAAGATGATACGTGCCGTTTGCTCGGCGTGGACCAAATGATTGGAGACTTTTTGTTCCTCGTGCTGTTTGTTGCATGCCTCCTGCTGTCCGCTTTTTTCTCGGCCTCGGAAGTCGCCCTGATCTCTGTTTCCCGTGCAAAGGTCCGGCTGCTCGTCAACGAGAAGAGGCCGGGGGCAGAGACCCTCGCACGGTTGAAGGAGGATCCGAACAGGTTCCTCGTGACCATCCTGATCGGGAACAACATCGTCAACGTGGCCGCGGCCTCGATTGCAACCGCGGTGACGATCAGCCTCTTTGGCAGTGTCGGTGTCGGGATAGCGACCGGCGTGGTCGTGATCCTCCTCCTCGTCTTTGGCGAGATCGGACCGAAGATGTATGCGACGAAGAATGCCGAGAGGTACTCCCTTGCGGTCGCACGACCGATCTACCTCCTCTCCATCGTCTTTTCCCCCCTGATCTGGGTCTTTGCAAAGGTGAGACGGAAGGACCAGCAGGGAGAGGGAACAGCAGAGCCATCCGTGACAGAGGAGGAGATCAGGGAATGGATAGAGGTCGGAAAAGAGGAGGGTGCCATCGAGCAGGAAGAGCGGGAGATGCTCTATTCCGTGCTCGAGTTCGGTGACACGACCGTCCGGGAGATCATGACGCCCCGTGTCGATGTTGCCTTGATCGAGGATGAAAAAAGCATCGAGGAGGCACTCCGGCTCTTCAACGAGACCGGTTTCTCCCGCATTCCCGTGTACCATGGAAGCACGGACAACATCATCGGTGTCCTCAACGTCAAGGACGTCTTCTCGAGCGTGGTCTCGGGCAAGAAGAATGTCAGCATCCGGGACCTGATGTACGACCCGTTCTTTGTCCCGGAGAGCAAGAAGATCGACGAAGTCCTGCGGGAACTCCAGCTGCGGAAGGTCCAGATGGCGATCGTGCTCGACGAGTACAGCAGTTTTGCCGGTATCGTCACGGTGGAGGACATCCTCGAGGAGCTCGTCGGTGACATCCTTGACGAGTTCGACAGGGAAGAACCCGAGATCCAGAAGGTGAACGAGGGAGTCTTCATGGTGGACGCAAAGGTCTGGGTCGAAGAACTCAACGATGAACTGGACCTGAATCTCCCTGTCTCGGAGTCGTACGAGAGCATCGGCGGGCTGGTCCTCGAGCGCCTCGGGCACATCCCCCACCCGGGGGAGAGCGTCTATATCCCTGAATGCCGTGCGACCCTCGTAGTGACCCAGATGCTGGCCCGGCGGATCGTCAAGATCAAGATCATCGTTCACCCGCCGGGGGAGGAGAAGGACAGGGGAGAATGAAGAGGATTGCCGTCCTTGCCTCGGGCAGGGGATCCAACTTCCAGGCTGTTATCGATGCAATAAAAACCGGGTACATACCGGCAGAGTGCATCGGGCTCGTCTCTGACAACCCCCGCGCCCATGCACTCACACGTGCAAGGAGTGCCGGAATACCGGTCTATATCGTTGATTATTCAGCGTACCCTTCAAGGGAAGAGTATGAGGAGGCCCTGCTCCGTGTCATGCAGTCGCTCCATGCCGACCTGTTCGTCCTCGCAGGGTACATGCGCATCCTCGGGGCGGGGATCGTGAGGGCATTTCCGGGCAGGATCATCAACATCCACCCTGCACTCCTCCCAAGCTTTGCAGGCCTGCACGCCCAGGCAAAAGCCCTCGAATACGGGGTGAAGGTCTCGGGATGCACCGTCCACTTCGTCGACGAGGGGATGGACACGGGCCCCATCATCGTCCAGTCCTGCGTGCCGGTTCTCCCGGGCGACGACGAGGAGAGCCTCTCTGAGCGGATTCTCGAAAAGGAGCACCGGTGCCTCCCCTTTGCTGTCCGTGCATTCTGCGAGGGACGGATCAGGATCGATGGCCGGCACGTCTCCATCGAGGGAGAGGACACTCCCCCCTTCCCGGCATAAACCTATATCACGTCCTCCGAAAGAGAGATACCTCCCCGAAAAACTTATGACGAAGAGATCCGGTCACCCCGAGGCACGGCGCATCGCCCGCGAGAGGATTGCCATCCTGTTTGCGCAGGCACGGGAGGTATTCCCCTCGAGTCCCGAGCTTGCAGACAGGTACGTCTCCCTTGCCCGGAGGATATCCATGAAGCAGCGGGTCCGGCTCGACAGGGAATTCAGGAGGCAGTTCTGCCACCACTGTCACCGGTTCCTCGTCCCGGGCGTCAACGCGAGGATAAGGATTCACCGCGGGAAGGTGACGGTCACATGTCAGGCCTGCCGCCGGCAGATGCGGTACCCGATCCGGAGGAGGAGAAACTGAATGGTGAGGAGAACTTGTTTCTGCATGGAACGATCGGTTTTCAGGCAACGGGTGCCCATGGAGATCGGAGGAAGTGGCTGAATGGGCGGGAACGACCCGATGCACGATCTCAGGGCAACTGTCTGGGTCGGAAAGCAGGGCCTCTCGGAGACTGTCATCGGAGAAGTCATTACTCAGCTCAAAAAGCGGAAGATGGTCAAGGTGAAATGGCTGCGCAACGCCGAGTTCGATCCGGTGGCGCTTGCACGGAGGGCCCATGCAACGGTCATCATGGTGAGAGGCAGGACTGCTGTCCTCGAGGAACAAAAGAGGGATAATAGCCGGGATATTCCCGGCAGTCGCCAAGGATAGGGCTCCCTGCTCGAAATATATAAAAGTACAGCACACAAATTAGTTAAGACTGTTATTCCAATCGGTGACAGTGAGGTTTTACCAGGTATGACAACCGTCTATGATGTCCCGGCAGACAGGTTCATCCGCACCCTGGCCGAGGACTTAAAAAAGAGGCCCGAGATGAAACCTCCGGACTGGGCAGCGTTCGTCAAGACCGGAGTCCACAAGGAGAACCCCCCCCACGATCCTGAGTGGTGGTTCGTCCGGGCTGCCTCCATCCTCCGGCGGGTCTACATCGAGGGTCCCATCGGGGTGCAGCGGCTGCGGAGCATTTACGGGGGCAAGAAAGACAGGGGATCCCGCCCGAAACAGTTCAGGAAAGGGAGCGGGTCGATCCTCCGGAAAGCCCTCCAGCAGCTGGAGAGTGCAGGGTTGATCCAGAAGGAGAAGACCGGGAGGAGGGTGAGTCCGGTGGGCGTCTCCTACATGGACAACCTGGCAGAAAGGATTGCCGGGGAGGATAAACAACAGGCTGCACAGTGAGGAATAGCCCATGGGAGACGACGAGCTGGCGGAACTGCGGCGGAGGAAGATGGCCCAGTTGCAGCAGCAGGCATACGAACAGCAGCTTCTCCAGGAGGAGGCCGAGAGGCAGAGGCAGATAGAGTCCCAGATCCATGCGATCCTCCTCCAGATCCTCGAGCCCGAGGCACGGGAGCGGCTCAATACGATCAAGCTCACCCGCCCCGATTTTGCCCGTGCAGTGGAGCAGCAGCTCGTTCTCCTGGCAAAGAGCGGTCGTCTCAGACAGAAGATCACTGACGAACAGTTGAAATCCATCCTCCAGCAGCTGCAGCCTGCAAAGAAGGATTTCAGGATTTCCAGGAAATGATGAAGGCTGGAGTCCTCTTCAGCGGGGGTAAAGACAGCTCCCTTGCAGCGATCCTCCTCTCCCGGGATTATTCAGTCGAGCTGAATACATACGTGTTTTCCCCGGAGAGGGACGTATCCGGCGTTCGAAGGGCAGCAGAGACACTCGGGTTTCCCTGGAAGATCAGGGTCTTTCCCCCTGGTCTCCTCACGGCTGCAGTCGAATCCATCCTTGAGAAGGGGCATCCGGCAGAGGCAATCGGTCTTGTGCACGGGAGGGCACTCCGCGACCTCGCCTCGCACTACAAAGTTGTTGCAGACGGCACGCGGTTTGACGACAGGGTCCCCATGCTCACGAGGGACGAGGTCCTGTCTCTCCAGGACACCTGCCGGTGCTCCTATGTCAGGCCCCTTCTCGGGTACCCCCGGCGCGAGGTCGATCGCCTGGCAGGGAAGTACCTGTCATTTGCCCTTGGTGAGACCGGCACGCTGGAGAACGGTGACTACGAGGTGGAACTGCGCGAGGCAGTCAATGCCCGGGGCAGGGATGCAGGATCTCTCTTTCCCGCTTTCCACGAGCAGTCCCTTGTTCTTGGTCCGGCACGTACAAGAGGGTGAAAAATCCATGAGCAAAACGACAAAAGGTTACAAGGTACGCCTGGCAAAGGCGTGCGAGCAGAATCGCAGGGTTCCTGCATGGGTGATGGCCCGGACGAAGCGCCAGGTCACGACACACCCACGCAGGCGGAACTGGAGACGGAGTACGCTGAAGGTGTGAGGTCACCATGGCAGAGAAACTGGAAGAGCAGATCTATGTGATTCCCCTCCGCGATGCAAAGAGGGCGCCACGGTGGAAGCGGAGCAACACGGCGATCAAGGATATCAGGAAGTTCCTTGCCCGTCACATGAAGAGCAGGGACGTCAAACTCGACCGGACCATCAATGAACGGATCTGGGACAGGGGCGCAGAGAAACCTCCCTCGCGGATCCGGATCAGGGCCATGAAGTTCGACGATGGCCAGGTCCAGGCCGAGCTTGCCGAGGAGTGAGATGGAAAGGACGATCTCGTTTGGCGGGATCCCCCACATCGGGGTCTTCTCCCGTGTCCTGGATGATATTGCAGTGGTTCCTCCCTCGGCTCCCGGGGAGTTCCGGGAGGCGCTTTGCGAGTTGCTCGGCGTCGAGCTGGTTACGACCACCATCCAGGGGAGCGAGATCATCGGGTCCCTGCTCGCGGGAAATGCAAGGGGTCTTGTGGTGAGCGGGATGGCAACGCCGGAGGAGATCGCCATCCTCCGGGAATACCGCGAGGTCTTCCTGCTCGAACACACGATGAATGCAGCGGGAAATATCATCCTTGCCAATGACTCGTTTGCAGCGGTTCACCCGGACATGCCGCGGGAGATGGCAGAGGAGATCGGGGAGTTCCTCGGCGTCCCGGCAACGCCCCTCACCCTCGGCGATGTGAAGACCGTCGGGATGGCCGGTGCTGCCACGAACAGGGGTGTCCTCGTCCATCCCCGCAGCACGAGGGCAGAGATCCAGAGGGTCGAGGAGATCTCGGGACTCCCTGTCGGCACAGGCTCGGTGAACAGCGGGACAGGGCTCGTCGGGACAGGGCTGCTCGTCAACGGGACAGGGTACGTGGCAGGACTCGAGACGACCGGCTTTGAGCTCGGAAGAATAGAGGACGTTTTTGGTTTTCTGGAGTGAGAGGAAATGGCAGAAAAGAAGTTCGAGGTGAAAGGAGACTTCAGGATGGGCACCGAGGTCCGCCCGTTCTCGAAGATCATCGAGGTACCGAGTGAGAATCAGGCAAAGGAACGAATATTCACCTGGTTTGGGAGCAAGCACCGGGTGAAAAGAAGGGATATATCCATTCATTCACTTACCCTCCTCGAAGGTGAGTGACGTGGACGGAATCGACCCGAGGGAGCTCCAGTCCCTGCAGATATATCTCAATGAATACAGGCAGCAGGCAGAGGTCTTCTCGCAGCAGCTTGCACTCCTCGAAGAGGGCAGGGTGGAGGCGATGTCCGCGATAGAGGCTATCAGGGGAATCGCGGAATCTCCTGACAGCACCGTCCTCCTCCAGATGGGTGCAGGAATCAGCGTGCGTGCGCGGGTCCAGGATCCCGGCCGGTTCCTTATCAATATCGGGTCAGAGGTCGTCTTGGAACGCGGGGCAGACGAGGCTGTCGAGTACCTCAAAGACCGGATCACGGAGATGGAGGCCTCGGCAAAGAAGGTAATAGAGACCCTCGAGCAGATCCGGGTGCAGATGAATGAAGTAGGCCGCCGCCTGGAGGCAGGATACCAGCATTACCAGTCAGAGCAGGCACGGGCTGCACAGGGCGGCGATTCGGGCAGCTGAACAGGGTCGTGGTGCACGATGTTTGAGGGGCTCCGATCCAGGCTCCAGAAGATAACAGGGTCACTGGAAGAGAGGATCGGGCAGACAATTCCCGCGAAACCTCCTTTCGAAAAAACCGGGGCCTCACCTGTACCGGAAGCAGAGATACAAAAAGACCCATCGCTCCTCTCCCGTGTCAGGGTCCTCATCACCGACCGGGAATTTCTCATAACAGAAAAGGATATCGAGGAGCCGCTCTTTGAACTCCAGATGGTTCTCCTCGAGAACGATGTCGCCCTCCCGGTTGCCGACGAGATCATCAGGAGGGTGAAAGCCGATCTGACAGGCAGCCGGAGGAAGATTGGGGAATCTCTCCATGGCATCGTCGAGGCTGCGCTTCGAAACGCATTGCTTGGAGTCCTCGGGGAGGGATTTGACCTTGTCTCTTACATCAGGAACCACGAGAGGCCCGTCAGGATCCTCTTTACCGGCGTGAACGGGACAGGTAAGACCACGACTGTTGCCAAAGTTGCGTCATACCTGAAAAAACAGGGTTTCTCCGTGGTCATCGGCGCAGGGGACACGTTCCGCGCCGGTGCACTCGAGCAGATCGATATCCATGCAGATCGCCTCGGTATCAAGGTCATCCAGCACCAGCCCGGTGCCGATCCCTCTGCAGTCCTCTTTGATGCCGTCCAGTATGCCCGGGCACACAGGATCGATGCAGTCCTTGCCGATACGGCCGGGAGGTTTCATAACCGTGCCAACCTGATGAACCAGCTCGGCAAGATCCGGAGAGTCATGGAACCGGACCTCATCGTGTACGTCGACGAGGCAGTAGCCGGGAATGATGCCGTGATTCGGGCGCACGAATTCGAGAAGACTGTCGGGGCAGATGCCGTGATCCTGACCAAGGCGGACATGGACGCCAAGGGAGGTGCGGCGATCTCGATTGCACACACCATCGGAAAGCCTGTCATGTTCCTCGGAACGGGGCAGGGTTACGATGACATCGTTCCGTTCTCGCCGGCCCGCGTCGTCAGCGAACTCCTCGGGGTGAGCTCCTGATGCTGGATCGCCTGGGGTCGTCGCTCAAGGACGCGCTCAAAAAACTTGCCGGAAAGACCGTCGTTGACCGCGCAGCCGTCGAGGAACTGGTAAAAGACCTCCAGCGCGCCCTCATCCAGGCCGACGTGAACGTCCGGCTCGTGATGCAGCTCTCGGAGGCCATCAAGAGGCGTGCCCTCGAGGAGCAGCCGCCGAAGGGGATGGCAGTCAGGGAGCATGTCCTCCGGATCGTATACCAGGAACTCGTCAGGCTGGTCGGTTCCGCCGGAGAGGCAAGGCTCGAGCCCCAGGTCATCCTGATGGCGGGGCTGCAGGGGAGCGGGAAGACGACGACGACGGCAAAACTCGCCCGCTACTTTCAGCGGAAGGGTCTCCGGACGGCAGTCATCTGTGCTGATACCTTCCGGCCCGGAGCGTTCGAACAGCTCAACACGCTCTGTTCCCGGATAAACGTCCCCTGCTATGGAAACCCCGGCGAGAAGGACGCACTGAAAATCGTCAGGGAGGGTCTCCGGGCGATGGGCTCGGCTGAGGTGATCATCATCGACACGCAGGGCCGGCATGCCCTCGAGAGCGACCTCATCCAGGAGATCATCGATATCCAGGCGATCGCCGCTGCAAAGCATCGCTGGCTCGTGATCGATGCCGCACTCGGGCAGCAGGCCGCAGAACAGGCCCGGAGGTTCCACGAGGCTATCAGCATCGACGGGGTCATCATCACGAAGATGGACGGGACAGCAAAGGGTGGAGGTGCCCTCTCCGCAGTGGCCGAAACCCGCTCCGGGATCGTCTTCATCGGGAGTGGGGAGACGATCGACGACCTCGAGAGGTTCGAACCGGACGGGTTCATCTCGAGGCTCCTCGGAATGGGTGACTTAAAGGCCCTCGTGGAAAAGGCGGAGGAGACATTTGCCGGGAGCGAGGTCGACGTGAATGCCATGCTCCGGGGAAAATTCTCCCTCCGCGACATGTACAGCCAGCTCGAGGCAGTGACACGGATGGGCCCTCTCAAGCAGATCATGAGCATGCTCCCGCTCGGGAACATGGACATCCCGGAAGACGCGTACGACATCACCAGCGCAAAGATGCAGCGGTACCGGATCATCATGGACTCCATGACCGCTGCAGAGCTGGACGACCCCTCGCTGTTAGGCAGTTCTCGCATCCAGAGGATTGCACGGGGTGCCGGGGCCTCTCCCGAGGAGGTGCGCGAACTTTTGCGCTATTACAAGATGATGAAGAGGGCCCTCAAAGGCGTCAGGGGTGCGCAGGGCAGGTTCTCCATGCAGCGGATGTTAAAGAAATTTGGTGGCTGACGTCTCCAACAACCATGACCCGTTTTGCCGTCATCGGGCACCTCGCGAGGACAAAAGGAGACTTCTCCCTCTCGGACATGCCCGGCGGGGCCGGCCGGATGGACATTCTCTGCAGGTGTATCAACTCCGCGTTCTTCCTCTCGCACGGTCTCCGGAAGGACGTCGAGTGTTTTCTCCTCCTCTGCGGCCCGCCGGGCCCGGAAAAGATCGTCCGGTTCTCGGGAGAACGCCTGCGGTCGCTCAACCCGGACGAGAGGAGCGCCGGGGCCCTGATAAAGAAGGCACTCGCACTCCCGGCGGGGCTTGAGTTCCGCGAGTCCTCCCCCGGGGTGGATGTGAGGAGGGGGAGTCTCCGGGATCTCCTCTCCCTCTATCCTTTTGCTCTCCTTGACGAGGGGGGGCATGATATCCGGGCGTGCCACGAACTCCCGGAGAACTACCTCCTCTCGGATCACCGGGACTTCACCCCGGAAGAGGAGGCACTCCTCGGGGACACGGAGAGATACTCGGTCGGGCCGGTCACCCTGCACGCTGACCATGCGATCATCGTCCTCCACAACGAGATCGATCGGAGGAAAGCTGGATGGACGTGACTGGTATTGCATCCCGGATCCTCTCCTACGGCGAGATCTGTGACAGCTGTCTCGGGAGGTTCTTCGGGAAGCTCTCGCATGGACTCACCAACCGGGAGCGGGGCAGTGCCCTCCGGATCGCTGTCGCCCTCGCCGAGAACAGGCCGCACCTTCCGCCCGGTTCCTGCTGGGTCTGCGGCGGACTCCTCTCCCGTGTCAGCGAGTGGGCAGAGAGGGTGCGTGAAGCCCTCTCCGGCCTCGAATACACGACTTTTGCCATCGGGACACGTGTCCCTCCGCTTATTACGGAGAGCGAGGAGATTGTCTGGAGCGATCTTGGTCTTACCGGCGCCGAACCCCTGAAATCCGAGATGAACAGGGAGGTTGGAAAGGCCGTTGCACGCTTAACGGGAAAGACTGCAGACCCAAAAAACCCGGATGTGGTAGCCATCCTCGATATCCAGAAAGAGAGCGTCGAGATTTCGGTAAACCCCGTCTTCTTCTGCGGCCGGTACTGCAAGCTCGTGAGGGGCATTCCCCAGACGCACTGGTACTGCAGGGCATGCCGGGGCGAGGGATGCGAGAGATGCGGGTTTACGGGCAGGCAGTACCCGGACTCGGTCGAGGAGATCATCGGAAGGCCCGCGATCCGACTCTTCTCTGCCGAAAACGCCATCCTCCACGGGGCGGGACGGGAGGATATCGATGCCACCATGACAGGATCAGGCCGTCCCTTCGTGATGGAGGTCGTTGCCCCGCGAGTACGTTTTGTCGATCTCTCCGTCCTCGAGGAGGAGATCAACAGGGAGGCAGGAGGACGGGTGACCGTCTCCATTGAGCGATATGGAAAAAGGGCAGACGTGGAAATTATTAAATCAGCCAGAGGTTATAAAATCTACAGGATCCTGGTCGAGATTGAGGGGTCATACACGCAGGATGACCTTCAATCTGCAATCAGAGCCCTGAAAGGGGTAAAAGTGAACCAGCGCACCCCGCTGCGGGTCGCACACCGCCGTGCCGATCGCGTGCGGGAGCGACGGGTCATCGATATCCGTGCCCTGGGAGAGGAGAAGGGCAGGGTGATCCTGGAGGTCACCGGCGAGGCGGGTCTCTACATAAAGGAGCTCGTCTCCGGGGACGAGGGTCGCACGCAGCCGAGCCTCTCCGGCATCCTGGGGAGACCTGCCCGGGTATGCCAGCTGGACGTGGTGCACGTCCAGGGTTCCAGTGAGGGAGTGTAAGACATGGCACATCACAACGGTCCACGCAAGAAGACACGGTACAAGTTCAAGAAGGAGATCCGCAGGCAGGGGATTGTCCCTGTCACTGCTCTCATCCAGAAGTTCGACATCGGGCAGAAGGTTCACGTGGTCATCGAACCCAGCGTCCAGAAAGGGATGCCCCACCGCAGGTTCCATGGGATGACAGGAACCGTCATAGGGCAGAGAGGCAGGGCATGGCTCCTGTCCATCCGCGACGGCGGAAAGGAGAAGGTTATCATCGCCAGACCACAACATCTAAAAGCCCAAAGGTAAACACTCCACAACAGTACATTTCAGGAGGTGTGGCATGAAGGTGAAGGCAATCATCAGGGAGGAGAGGATCACTCTTCCTGAACTCCGCGAAGTTCTCCACAGGGTGGAAGCAGAGCGTATAGAGGCAGGTAAAGAGATGTCCTACGAACTGCGCAAGAGCATCGAGCATGCCAACCTCCTTTCAAAGACTTCGAGCGAGAAATCCCGTCTCCTGGTCACCGAGCTGCAAAAACTCGAGAAGATGAAACCAGATATCGCGTTCCGTATCGCAAATATCATGCCAAAGACGCGGGACGAGCTGCGGGCAATATACGCAAAGGAAAAATACACGCTCCAGCCCGAGGAACTGGACACCATCATCGAGTTAGTAAAGGCCCATTTCTGAAGGTGGCCCCATGAAGACGGAGAAGAAGGAGATCTACGCTATAGTCCTCGATGTCCTCCTGAAGGGACACCCCGACGATCCAAGGCCGGTTTTCAAGCGGGAGCCCCTCGTCCAGGCTGTCGGAGTCGCCCAGTTCAAGCTGCTGGAACTCGTCCCGAAAACGACAGACATCCAGCTCCACGAGAACGTGTACATCGGCGACGGGGAGCGGGAGAAGATCGAGCGGGTCAAGAGGCGTATCAGCTATGCCGACCTCACCCAGACGGCCAAGCTCGAACTCCCCTTCGCAGTCGAGAGGATCGTGAAGGAGAAGGAGAGCGAGTTTGTCCAGTTCTTCAACAAATCGATCTCCATCAGCCCGAAGCTCCACATGCTCCACCTCCTGCCCGGTATAGGAAAGAAGCTGATGTGGGAGATTCTCGAGGAGAGGGGAAAGAAACCGTTCGAGAGTTTTGCCGACATCAGCCAGCGCATCAGGGCGATCCCCCACCCGGAAAAGATGATCATTGCGCGGGTGATGGAAGAACTCGAGGACCCGAACGTCAAGTACCACCTCTTCACGTCCCGATGAGTGCACGATTCGACCAGCACTTCCTGGTGGACAAGAAGGCAATCGAGCGGATTTCAGGTATCATCAGGGTGAAGGAGCGGACCATCCTTGAGATCGGGCCGGGCCGGGGTGCCCTGACAGCGGCCCTCCTTGACCGCGGGGCCCGGGTCGTTGCCGTCGAGATCGATTCCGGGCTTGCAGGAGTACTCGCTGACCGCTTCTCCCGCGAGGTTGCGGAGAAGAGACTCGTCGTTGTCCATGGTGACGCTGTATCCTGCCCTCTTCCCCCCTTTGATGCCGTCGTCTCGAACCTCCCCTACTCGGCATCCTCGAAGATCACGTTCCGGCTCCTCGAGACCGGTTTTGAGGAGGCTGTCCTCATGTACCAGAGCGAGTTTGCCGACCGGATGCTCGCGCCTCCAGGAACACCGGAATGCGGAAGGCTCTCGATCATGGTCCAGACGTACTGTGCCACAGCCAGGGTCTTCGATCTCCCCCCCCAGGCCTTCTCCCCGCCGCCGAAGGTCCACTCGACGGTCCTCCACATCATCCCCCGTGAACCACTCTTTCCCATCAGGGACAGGGTCCTCTATGCACGCGTCGTCCGGGCACTCTTTGCCCACCGGAGAAAGACTGTACGAAACTGCCTGAAGAGTGCAGGTTCCCTGCTCGATCCGGAACTCGTCCGGAACCTTCTCGAACATCTCCCGAAAGGGATCCTTGCCGCACGGCCCGAGGAACTGTTCCTCGAGGACTTTGCAACCATCGCGAACATGGGGGCACCGTGAGAGAGTGGCAGGTCTACCCACCGGACGACGACACGTTCCTCCTCCTCGGGGCGGCCCTCGAGCTCGTGGAACCGGGAGAGAGGGTTCTCGAGGTCGGAGTCGGCAGCGGGTTCGTGGCAGCAGGGCTCCTATCACGCGCGGAGGTCGTGGCAACAGACATCAACCCCCATGCACTCAGCCAGTCTCGGGCGGCAGGTATCGAGGTCGTCCGGGCTGACCTCCTCTCCGGGATCCGGGGGCCGTTCGACACCATCCTCTTCAACCCCCCCTACCTCCCCACGCGACCGGACGAGAGGGTAAACGACTGGCTCGAGTATGCCCTCGACGGCGGGGAGGACGGGACGGCGGTCATCCGGAGGTTTGCAGCAGACGCAGGAAGGGTCCTTGCACCCGGCGGGAAAATCCTCCTCCTTGTCTCCTCGCTCACCGGCCCCCCGCGTGTCCGCGATATCTTCTCCCGGGAAAACTTCTCCTGCTCCGTCCACAGAGAGTACCGGATGGAGGGAGAGAGTCTCCTCGTGCTGGTCTTCCGGCGCAGGGGATGACCGGGAGTGCAGGGCGTCTTCCTCGCGGAGACCGTCCCCTCCTCATCCTCCTGTACACAGGACGGCTCTCACTGTTTTGGCCTAAACGTCCGGGAGGGGCACCGCTCAGCGTCCCTGTCCGGTGGCGCAGGGCCGTTGATGCGGCACTCTCCGTCCTTTCCTCCCTTTCCCGGTATGTAGAGGAAGCAGTCGCTGCACGTGGGCATGGGAGAGTGATATCAGGGGCAGGCAGGAAAAGGGTTGCGGAAGGGAGGTTTGAAGGTTAGGGAATGGAAGGGAACAGCTCCCATTTCACCGCGCCTTCGCCTGCACCCTCGGCTCGATGATGGTCCATATCCATTCGGCGAGCTCGCGGATGTTCTTTGTCTGGATGTAGACCTCGCCCGGCCCGTGGATCTCGGTCACGAACCCCTCGCCGGAGAGGAGGGTCTCCTTGATGCCTCCAAACTTAGTGACCCTGTACGTGCAGGAATCGCTGAAGGCAACGAGGTGGAAGTTGTCGACGATGAGGCTCTCGCCCTCCTTCAGGGTGTGCCTGTCGATCGCCCCGAAGGTGTTGATGAAGACCGTCCCCTCGCCTGTCGCCCGGATCATGAAGAGGCCCTGGCCGAAGAGGCCCTTTGAGAACCCTTCCCACTTCACGTCGAGGTCGACAGATCCCACGGAGGCAAGGTAGGCAGACTTCTGGAGGATGAAACCCCTGCCCGGTCCGATTGCAATCGTCTCGATGTCTCCGAGGGGTGCAGCGGAGAAGGCGGCCTCGCCTGCAGAGGTCGTTGCCGAGAACTCGTTGACAAAGAAGCTCTGTCCCCCGGCAAGGGCGAGACCGAGCGTTCCAAGCAGGCTCTTCTCTCTCTTCTGGGTCCGGACGCTTAGGGAGGGGTGCATGTAGGTCATCGACCCTGCCTCGGCAAGGACGGTCTCTCCGGGAGAGAGGGCAACGACGAGGAGGGCATAGGATGGCCTGTGGCGGATCTCATACTTCATGGACGTACCATGGTGATCGGGGAGAAATAGAGGCTTTGGTGACCCTGATCCTCCCATCAACCTTCATGCCCGGGAGGCAGGCTGGATATCACGGGAGGAAACGGCGGTGTGCCTTTGAGAGAAAACCGGGAAGTCACCTCTACCGGGAGTTTTTTATTGCAGAATGACAAGGAAGTCTCATGCTCACGTTCAGGGGTATCTGTTCCGGTGCCATCACTAACGTCCTCCTCGGGCTTGCAGCGCTGTCCCTCCTCTGACGGCCAGAACAGGCAGGCAGGTGACCGGGCATACGTTCAGCCGGTCATCTGCAGGAACCCTGCGGCAATATATCCGGTAAGGGCAATACCCAGTATCCCGATGAATGCGCGGTCCAGCGTGGTGAGCCCCGCCACCCGGACGGGGGTCCTCCGGCGTGTACGGTACCCCCTCATGTCAATCGTGATCCCGAGCACGTTTGCCCGGGACAGGGCGTTGGAGATGAGGGGGACCATGACCGGTCCCACACTCCGGATCCTCCCGACGAACCCCTCGCCCGGCGCGTATCCCCTCGCCAGCTGCGCTTCGTGGATCTTCCGTGCCTCGATCTGGAGGGTGGGGATGAACCGGAGGGCGATCAGGAACATCAGGGTATAGTCGATCGGGACCCCCCATCTCTCGAGTGTGTTCACGAGATCCCGTGGCTGCGTCGAGATCACGAAGATCTGGAAGGCCATAATCAGGATAGCGAAACGCAGGGTGAGGAGGATACCTGCCTCGAGCGCACCTGTTGTCACGGGGAGCATTCCCCCCGGAAGGAGGAAGAAAAGGACATCGCCCCCGGGCATCGTGACAATGGTGATGAGGATGAAGATCAGGCTCATCGCAAGGATCAGTCTCATCTGCTCGAGCAGCTCGCGGAGAATACTCCCGAGGAAGGCGAGGAACAGGATTACCCCAAGGAGCCCGCAGAGGAATGGGATGGAGAGGGAGAGGACTGTCATTATCCCGGTGACAAGGATGAAGAAGATCTTTGTACCGGGATGCATCCGGTGAAAGAGTCCGTCCTTGTGGATATACTGGAGGATCTCTGCCATCTTCTCCTCACGCTCCGTTCCGGGTCTCGGAGAGGATCCGCCCTGACCCCATGGTCACGATCCGGTCGGCACATGCCGCAGCCATCCGCCGGTTATGGGTCACCATCACGATCGCCCTTCCCTCTGCCCGGAGATCGAGGAGGACTTCCATCACCTCGCGGGCCTCCCTCCCGTCAAGACCGGTCGTCGGTTCGTCGAGGACGATGACCTTGGGCTGCATCGCAAGGACGCAGGCGATGGCAAGGCGCTGGCGCTCTCCCCGGGAGAGCCACCGGGGATAGAGGTTCTCCGTCCCGGAGAGACCGCAGCGGTCGAGGGCTTCCCGGAGGACACGATCAGGGTCGGGGATTTTGAGGTTCGTGATCCCAAACATCACCTCTTCGGCCACGGTATCGGCAAAGAACATGTGATCAGGATTCTGGAAGACCAGCCCGACGGAGTGTGCAAGAACCGGGATGGATGTGGTGGCAGCATCCCACCCGTCGACGAGAACCCGTCCGCGTGTTGCCCGCAGCAGGCCGATGAAGTGCCTGATCAGGGTCGTCTTCCCTGACCCGTTCTCCCCGACGATGGCAACGAACTCGCCGGGATGCACATCGAGGGAGACCCCGGAGAGAGCAGGAATATCCCCGTAGAGATACTCAAGGTCGCGAACAGAGATGACCGGGTCCCTGCCACGCTGCCCGGGGCCGGGATGTCGATCCCGTAACCCGGAGAAATCCGGGAGGATAATCTCTGAAAGAGAGCTGTCGGCAAGGAGGGTGGCAGGGGAGCCGATTGCCCGGAACCTCCCCCCTTCCATCACGACCAGCCTGTCGACGAGATTTCTGAAGGGGGAGAACTTGTGCTCGGTCAGGAGGATTGTCTTTCCCTCTGCCTTCAGGTCAGCAAGGATCGAGACGATCCCTGCAGTCCCCTCCTCGTCGAGCTCTGCCGTGGGCTCGTCGAGGATGATGATATCTGTTCCCAGTGCAAGGGCCGCAGCGAGTGCGACCCTCTGCTTCTGTCCGCCGGAGAGAGCATGCGGCGGCCGGTCTTTCAGGTCGGAAAGCCGTGTGATCGCAAGGATATAGGAGAGCCTCTCCTCGACCTCGCGCGGATCTCTCCCGCTGCGTTCGAGTGCAGAGAGGATCTCCTCCTCGACAGTGGTAAAGATCAGCTGAGCTTCCGGGTCGTCAAAAACGCAGCAGACATGGGATGCGATCTCGGGGATTCCCGGGTAATCCTTTGCATCCCTCCCGAGGATGGTGACGCGTCCCCTCTTCTCTCCCCCGAATTCGTGCTCGAGGATGCCTGATGCCGCCATGCACAGGGTCGTCTTCCCGGCGCCGGAGGGTCCCGTGACCATGATGCATTCTCCGGGTGCAACAGAAAGGGAGACGTCCGAGAGAGCATCCCCCTCTCCCCTCTGGTACCTGTAACTGACATTCTCGAGCGCAATCATCCACTAACCCCTTGAAATGACCCTTTTTGCAGGATAGAAGAGGATCTGGACGATGATTGCATTGAAAACCGCAGTGATCACCACGATGGGAACAAAGACAAGGACGAACCCGACGACGGTCGAGTACTTGTCCAGTATCTTTGGGGCTACCGCGAGCAGTGCGACTGCTGCAAACGTGAAACCGCTTGCAAGAGTCGTTATGAATGTCGTGATCGCGGGTGTCCCGACCCTCTCCTTCAGCACGGCATACAGTCCGAAACAGACCAGTGCACCGACGGGCTCGCTCACGAGGTTCGCAGGCGGGAAGATTGAACTCGATATCAGCATCGAGAGTATCCCGGCAACGATCCCTATTCCCAGTGCTTCGGGCACCTTCGGCCGGACGAGAATGATTGCGAGGCAGTAGAACGCAATGATCATGTTCGGAGTCAGCGGAGTGTGGAGCATGGCCAGGAAATAGCGTAGTATCGCGCCGACGGCCAGCAATATGCCAACGATGGCAATGTCCCTTGATTTCATGGAAATTTATCTCTCCTCTTCTGGGTTTTTTGGAATCTGTTCAGGTTCGCAGAATGAACTATCCTGTTACCGGGTGCTTCCGGAAAATGAGATAACCAGGCACCCTGGGCAGGGATAATGGCAGAATAATGCCTTTTTCCTGTAGGCAATGCAGGGAGAATCTGCAGGTTGGTCATGGACAAACCCCATAATTAATCTCTGATGTATAAATTTATACATTTATGTATAAAAGATTATTGAAAAAATGATCTGGAGACTGCTCCGGTTATCTCTTCCGGAGGTCATGGAGCAGGCGTTCCGCCTGCCGCCGCTGGAGGACAGCAGAGCAGTGGAGGATGAACAGGTCAAGGACATCGGTGTTTTCGACGGTGCAACCCGGGGGGAGCAGAACGACACAGCTCGCATGGATACTCCCACCCCATGCCATGCTGCAACCGATAATCCTCTCGAAAAGATGGATCTCCTCGATCTGATTGCACAGGTCTTCCGGGAGAAGTCCGAACGTGATTGTTCTGATTCCACCCTCAACGGGAACAAATACAGACGGGGGGATGGAAAGAGGGCTCTCATCCGAAGGGAGGGGGAACTCGAGTTCTACCGGTGACTGCCCCAGGATCCGGGTAACGGCAGCGAGATCTTCCTCTCTCCCCCGGACGGCTTCCACGCGGATGATCGGGCCGTGCCTTATGGAGCTTACAATGACGATAGATCCCGCGGGGACAAGCAATGCAAGAGAATCAGCGATGAATGAATAGATATCCCCATCGGCCGGGAAATCGGCCATCTCGCTTGCCTTTTCTGAAAAGATTCGCATATCCCTGATATATGACTCGAGGCGTGCCCGTGTCTTTCTCTCCTTCGTGATATCCGTAAACGAGGCGATGAAACCGAGCGGCACTCCGGAATCGCCGGGAACGACATTCACATGGACCTGGACATCGAAGAGCGATCCGTCCTTCCGGCGGACCACGGCCTGTCCGGACCAGCCTCCCATCGAGAGGAGGTCATGGATTGCCCGGCCGTCTATTTCAGGCGAGACGACAAACTCGGTTGCAGACTTTCCCGTCACCTCTGTCTCATCGGAATATCCCCACAGCATGATCCCTGCCCTGTTTGCATAGCGGAGCCGGCCGTTCGTATCACAGAAGGCTATGGGAAAAGGAGACCCTTGGATTGCAGCTTCTAAAATCCGCAACCGTGAAGAGACACTGTCATGCTTTTTTTCTGCACGGCGGCGCATCACGGATTCGCGTATCGCGTGTTCGAGCTGGATGCACTGGGACCTCACGTGGAGCCCTTTCTGGAGGAAAAAGTCAGCCCCGGAGGTGAGGGCATCGATCACAATCTCTTCGTCGGACTGGTCGGAAAAAATCAGGAAGGGTATGTCTCCGTCTCTTTCCCTGACGTATCGTAAAAGATCAAGCCCGCTGCACCGGGGCATGTGGATATCAGAGACAATTGCATCGTATGCCTTGGACGTGAGCATCTCGATTGCAGATTCGCCGCTCGTTGCTGAATCGATGCAGAAATCTCCGGATTTTCCAAGGAAGAGTGCTGTAATTTCGAGGATCGTCCTGTCATCGTCGACATGCAGCAGCCGTATCACAAATGAGATCCCGCCATAACGATCCTGTGAGAACAAAGAATAATATAAATATTTTGAAATAAATCAGGGGAAGGGGGTTCCTCCCTCCGCTGTCGACAACCCGAAAGGAATAACCACGATGGAGGGCGAATATACCGTGCATGCAGGGACCCGCGTTACCGGAAAAGACATCCACCGGTCTCCTCATCCTCTCCATCTCGCTTGCGATCTTCATGTCATCGCTTGACGGGACGATTGTCAATATCGCCCTTCCCACGATCTCCGAGGCATTCGCTATATCGTCGAGCACGGTCAGCTGGGTTGCCACTGCCTACATGCTCGTGATGGCAGGATGTATCCTCGTCTTTGGAAAGATCTCGGACGTGATCGGGCTCCGTCCGGTCTTTCTTTTGGGTTTTGCGATCTTCACGGCAGGATCGCTCTTCTGCGGGGTTCTGCCGGACCTCTTCTCCTCGTTTGCCCTTCTCGTCGGATCCCGTATCTTCCAGGCAGTCGGCGGTGCCATGATCACCGCGATTGCCCCTGCGATGGTCACGGCGTATATCCCCCGCGAGAAGACGGGGAGTGCAATGGGGACTGTCATGACTCTTGCCGCCCTCGGGACGGCGCTTGGCCCCACGATCGGTGGTGCCCTCACCCAGTACCTCTCGTGGAACTGGATCTTCTTCATCAACGTCCCGGTCGGCATCGTCGCGATCCTCCTCGGGGCACGGGTGGTCCCGCGCTCGGCGGCGCAGGCGGCCATGGCACGCTTCGACGTGAAGGGTGCAGTATTTGTCTTCTGTGGCCTTGCTGCCCTCATCTTCTCGGTCACAGAAGGCCCGGCACGGGGATGGACATCGCCTCTCATCCTGTCATCCCTTGCCGTCTCGGCTGCAGGCATCCTCCTCTTCGTCCGGACAGAGCTGGCAGCAGAGGATCCAGTCCTCGACCTCCGGCTCTTTTCGAACCGGAACTTTTTCATGAGTAACGTGCTGCTCTCCCTCGTCTTCCTCAGTTTCGCCGGGATCAACTACCTCCTCCCGTTCTTCCTCGAGTACGTCCAGGGATTCTCTCCCTCGGTCTCCGGATTCATCCTGACCGGTCTCTCCGCAGGCATGATGATCGGCGGAATTGTCGCCGGAGCCCTCTACACCCGCACCGGCCCGCGCCCTCTCACCATCTGTGCAGCCCTCGTCCTTCTCGCCGGGTATTTCATGATCTGGCACGTAAAAGCTGACACGATCCTCTCCTTCATCGTCATATGCCTGCTCGTCATCGGGCTCGGGATGGGTCTCCTGATCACCCCGCTCATGAACATGATCATGAACTCGGTCTCCCGGGCCTGCCAGGGCATGGTCTCGAGCCTCACCAGCGTCGAGCGCTTTGCACCCATCACGCTTGGCATCGCCCTCTTCAACCTCATCTTCGTGCAGGGGGTCGTCTCCCTTGCACGGCACGAGGGAATCACCATGTCTGCACCGGCCAGCATCGCTCTCCCTGTTATCTCAGCGGGGTTCGATATCGCGTTCTTTGCGGCCTTCCTGCTCGGACTTGCCATCGTAATCCTGACGTTTCTCGTCCGTGAAGAGGTGCACCCTGACTTCCGCGGGGAGGATGGCAGTGCCGGGCCGGGTGACGGGACCAGCATCTGGCAGGGCGTGTGAAAGACTGTCAGGCCAGTTATCTAAAAAAAGTTGTATGTGCGTTCCTTGGGGGAAACGCTCTCCACAATCCCGGTTATCTTGCCTGCAATGGCAGTGACAGTGGAGTGGGAATCACAGTCCTGGAATGTGAAGGGACCAGGACGGTGGTTCCTGTGCCCATGCCATTCACTGAGGAGGGTTGCAGGATCCTGCCTGTGCCTGTCTCACCCTGCCTGTTCACTCCCGGGATTCCCGGTGAGATGCCCGGAATACTCGCGGAACTTGCAGTACCGGGGATATAATCCGGAACCAGCTTCCTTGAATTTCCGGGGAGAGTCACTCCCCATGAACCGTGCATCCCCTGGCTCGTGTTTCCCGTCAGGCGGTTGTCCCTGTCACCGGGAAGAGGTGCTGTCCTGTTCCCCTGCGTACCAGGGGGCGTCCTGTCGCGAACCTGGTTTACCGCAGAACCGACCGTCGTAACGCCCCCGGCCAGCGAAAATTCCGCGATCTTCTCACCCGGGGTATACGTCCCGCTGGAATAGAGGCCGTCTGATTCGGTTCCCGTAGCACTCCCCCCTGTATAGAGAACATAATCACTGCCCCGGACGAGGTCAGGGGAGCTGAATACGACTGACTGATACGCTTTCTGCGGCCGGAACGTCAGGACACTCTCGCCCCCGGATCTCTCGATATGCACAAGTGTGCCTGCAGGTTGAACCGAGGGGAGGATGATCATGACAGAAGGCTGGCCCGGAGAGGCACTGGGTGCCATTGCCATGCCTGCACTGCCTGCCGCAATGAGAGTCCCCCCTGTGATTGTGAAACTTCCCGTATAATCGAGAGCTCCATTCCCATTGTCCGTTGGGCCGTTGATGATGACAGTCCCGCCCGTCATGGTGATCGGACCGTTGATATCGAGGCCATCCCCACCGGCACTGACAAAGAGGTAACCGCCGGTTATGGAGAGTGTGTTTGTCCCGGCAGTCATCACCATCCCCCGGCCGGGCATCTGCATCCCGCCGGTGCCTGCACCCTTCGTGACGGCATTGACGCCGTCGTCGCTGGCAACGATGTGGATGTTCCCGCCGTTGATGGTGATGGCCGCGCTGTCAAGCCCCTCGAAGCACCTCGTGATGACTATCGTTCCATCACCGATCTCAAGTGAAGAATCAGCATGGATTGCATCATCACCTGAAGAGAGGGTGAGGGTGCCTCCCTGAATCGAGACATTACCGTTCGAATGGACAGCATCATCAGCGGAGTCGACTCCAATCGACCCGCCTGTGATCGACACGGTGATCCCTGCCTTGAGGCCCTTCCCGCTGTCGGCTGCGGTTGTACTGCCAGAGGTGACCATGATATCGCCGCCTGTAACAGAAAGGTATGTCTCTGCCTGTATCCCGTCAGCTCCTGCAGATACCCGGACCGATCCTCCTTCTATCGTGATGCAGCCCTTCCCGGAATCTTCGTCGTTGTTCGACTGGATCCCGTCTCCACCCGCAGTGACCGAGATTTCAGAGTCACGGATGAGAACAGAGTCCCTTCCCCTTATCCCGTCGTTGACCGCCCTGACTGTAATACTGCCACCCGTGATCTTCAGGTCATCCTTGCACGTGATTCCGTCATTGTAGTTGCCGGTCACCACGAGAGCCCCCTCTCCGTTTATGGTCAGGTCATCCCTGCTGAAAAGTGCGGCATTGGGCTCTCCGGAACCACTGTCCGGGAGGGCATAGGAAATTCCATCTGCCAGAGTATTCACAGTGCCCGCGGCGAGGGTGATTATCGTCCTGTCTGCACTGGTCACGAAGATCGGTGCACCTGTAGAACACGAGATGTCCGCACCGGAGAGAACAAGCCTCACGGTGTCTCCATCCCCTGCGCTGACCTTCACCTGCCCGTCTCCAAGCGTCCCCGAGAGGCTGTATGTCCCGGCCGATGTGATGGTCACTCCGCCATTTTCAACAACAGCGCCATCTCCCTCGACCGCGATTGAATCACCCTGGAAGGAGATCACAGTTGTTCCGGAACTTCCGGCTGAAGATCCCCCCTCCACGCAGGCAACCAGTGCCATGGCAAGGGCGATTGCAAGCAGCATTGTCTTTAATCCCTTCATTTCTCTCATCTTCACCTGTATCCTCTCTTTTCCTGGTTCACCCGCCGGCACGGGTGTCCGGGTTCTCCCGGAATCCTGATGCAGCACCCGGAGCGACGCTCCCGGTGACCGCCCATCCCGGAATTGATGTAAAGTATACTCAACAATATGTAAATAGTTTTTGTTATTTCTGCGGCATGAACATTTTTCACTCCCACCTTGAACCTTCCGGGTGCACTTTCACACCGCGTGCTCTCCACGCTTATGGAGGGGAAGGTGCAAGGAGAGGAGGCATGGAGCTTGTGCTGCACCCCTCGGTGACGCTCCGGAGCGGGACGTTCTCGGCCGTCGTTGCGCCGGAGGACGTGATCCTTGCCGGTATAAACGACAACACCGTCCTCTCGCGCTTCCTCTTCCTCTTCGTGAGCGGGAACTATTCGCGGCTCCTCCCGGGGATCAACCGGAGGACGGTCAGCATCGAGGTGAGGCGGGCGTTCACCGCGTTCCAGCTCCTGCAGATCCTGCGGGAGTCGTACCACACGATCGTCTTCGTGGAGCACGACCCCACCCTGTACGGGGAGGCGGGGGGTGTGGTGCGGCAGGTGGGAGAGGACCTGCGCCAGCTCGGGCAGACATCCCTCGTGGTGCTTTACACTCCCTTCCCCGACCCTGCCTTCGAGACGCTGGCGGGGCTTGCCGACCGTGTCTTCTACCTTGTAAGCCCTGTGGCAGGGCCACCCGCACCACGGGCACGAGGTCGCGGGAAGATCCGGTTCCCGGGAAAGCTCCCGCGGGGGCAGCAGACGCTGGAGGGTGCCTGAGATGGGGAGGAGCTTTACGAGCGTCCGCCTTGGGGTCAGGGCGCTTACCGAACGGTGGGAGAGGGCCGCCCGCACCCTCCCGGGCCGCGACCGGGAGTGCGCCATCCGCGTGGCACGGATGGCACGGGCCCACGCGAGCGCGTGCTTCTACGCGTTCGATGACCCCCTGGAAGCCGCGTTCTTCTCTGTCCTCCTGGAACTCGGACGGGAGGAGAGGGAGGGAGAGGACCGTGTGGATCCTTGACTCGTTCACCCGCCGGGGGCAGGTGGAGTTCTGGGAGAGGGGACGGGGCGGCCGGCACGTCACCCTGCCTGCAGACCCTTCCTTCCTCCTCTACCTCCCCGACCCGCATGCATTCTGCGATCTCCTTGAGGGCCTCGAGAGCCGGTTCGGGGTGGAGGAGTGCCCCATCCGGACGATCTACGGGGTCCTCGACGGGTACCGCGTCCGTGCAGGAAAGGAGGTTGCCGCCCGCATCGAAGAGCAGACGCGGTATGCGGCGCAGATCTACGATGCCGATATCCGCCCCGACCTCCGCATCATGGCAGAACGGGGAATCTTCCCCTGCGGCGGGGAGGGGGAGTCCCGCTTCTCCGTCGACGTCTCCCCCGACCTTCCGGTGGTGGAGATCTCGGCCGGGAAGAACCCTTTCTGCAGGGGCCCTCTCCCTCCCCTCGCGGTCGCGGCCGACGGGCGGACGGAGAGGCTGGACGGGGACGAGAGAACCATCCTCTCGGATCTCGCCGGGCTCCTCTCCTCTCTTGACCCTGATGTCATCCTCTTTCCCCACGCCGACCTCTGGGTGCCCCGGATGGTTGCCCGCGCTCGCGACCTCGGCACGGGGACAGGACTCTCCCGGTCGGGGGAGTTCCGCAGGCTCCCCCGGAAGTCATACTGGAGCTACGGGAGGACGGAGTACCGCGCCGGTGCCCTGATCCCCGACGGGCGCCTGCTCGTGGACACCTGCGGGAGCTTCCACTACCGGGAGGGCGGGCTCTCCGGCATCCTCCTCGGGTCGCGGCTCTCGTGCCTTCCCCCGAACCTCGTCGCGCGGTTCTCTTCCGGGACGCTCATCTCCTCCTACGAGGTGTACGAGGCAAAGAGGAGGGGCATTGCCGTCCCCTGGAGGAAGGCAGATGCCGAGGGTGCACGCTGCATCCCGGCTCTCCGTGCCGTGGACAGGGGAGGGATGATGTTTCAGCCTGCACCGGGCATCCATGAATCCGTCCACGAGATCGACTTCACGTCTCTGTACCCCTCCCTCATCGTCCGGGACAACCTCTCCCCCGAGACGCTCTCTGACCCCGGCAGGAGGGGCTTTCTCCCCGAGGTTCTCGAACCCCTCCTTCTCCTCCGCCGCAGGACGAAGGAGATGAAGGGAGCCGATCCCCGGTACGCGGGCCCCGACGCCCTGCTCAAGTGGATGCTCGTCACCTGCTTTGGGTACACCGGGTACAGGAACGCCAAGTTCGGGCAGATCGAGGTGCACGAGGCGATAACCGCCGGTGCCCGGGAGGTCCTGATCCGGGCACGGGACATCGCCGAGGAGATGGGTTTTGCCGTCCTGCACGGGATCGTGGACTGCCTGTGGGTGAAGGGGGGAGAGATCCTCGCACTCAGGGAACGCATCGAGCAGGAGACCGGTCTCCATGCCGTCACGGGAACCTATGACTGGATCGTCTTCCTGCCGATGGCCGACGGGTCCGGTGCATACAACCGCTACTACGGCAGGATGAAGGACGGCAGCATGAAGGCGAGGGGCGTCGCCGCGCGGAGGGGCGACACGCCCGCATATATCAGGAGGGTGCAGAAAGAGATGCTCGACCTCCTCGCACAGGCGCAAACGCTCCCGGAAGTCGCAGCGCTTGCGGGACCCCTCCGTTCCCTCTACCGGGAGGCACGGGAGGCCCTCCCCTCTGCAGACCCCTCCGGGATGGCGGTCTGCCGCCGGATCAGCACCCTGCGGTACCGCCATGCCTGTCCCGAGGCATCGGCTGTCGAGGCATGCAGGGCAGAGGGTATCGACCTCTCCCCCGGTATGGAGGTGCGGTTCGTTGTCACCGATGCCCGCACGTGGGCAGTGGATCTCGATGGGAAGGCAACCCGGTTCGACACCGGGTACTACGCAGGACTCCTCCGGAAGGCATGGGAGGAGATCATCTTCGCCGTGGAGAAGGCCGGGGAGACTGCCGGACAGGAGAAACGGGTGCAGGCAGGCGAAACGACGGGATGGGATGCCCGGGAGAGGAGGCGGGCGGTTTTATGAGACCGTGCGTCCACGAGGAATCATGGAGCCTGATTCCGAAGATATCTACAGGGAGGCACTGGAACTCCACGCCCGGCACCGGGGCAAGCTCGAGATCCGGCCAAAGGTTCCGCTGGAGACCCGTCACGACCTCTCACGGGCCTATACACCGGGAGTCGCCGCGGTCTGCCGGGCGATTAAGGAGAACCCTGACCTCGCCTACAGGTACACGCTCAAGGGAAACTCGGTTGCGATTGTGACCGATGGCTCCGCCGTCCTTGGGCTCGGAAACATCGGGGCACATGCCGCTATCCCGGTGATGGAGGGAAAGGCAATCCTTTTCAAGAAGTTTGCAGGGATCGATGCGTTCCCCATCTGTTTTGCAAGCTACCAGACCGACTTCGTGGACCAGGTGAAGAACATCGCACCGGTCTTTGGGGGAATAAACCTCGAGGACATCGCAGCTCCCCGGTGCTTCGAGGTCGAGGATGCGCTCGGGGAGATCGGTATCCCCGTGATGCACGATGACCAGCACGGGACTGCAATCGTCGTGCTTGCAGCCCTCCTGAACGCCTGCAGGGCGACAGGGAAGAACTTCGATGACCTCCGGATCGTGATCTCCGGTGCAGGGGCTGCAGGGTACGCTATCACCCGTCTCCTCCGCTGCATCGGGTACAGTCCTGACGTCTGCCGCTCCGTGAAGGAGATCGTGGTCTGCGACCGGCAGGGAATCATCCACAGGGGCCGGGAAGGCCTCTACAGGAACAAGTACAAGTTCATCATCGCGGACGAGACCAACCGTTCTGGCAGGACGGGCACGCTTGCGGAAGCCATGGAGGGTGCCGACGTCTTCATCGGGGTATCTGCCCCCGGCATCGTGACACGGGAGATGGTCCGGAAGATGAACGACGACCCGATCGTCTTTGCCATGGCAAACCCCGTCCCTGAGATCATGCCTGACGAGGCAAAACGGGCAGGTGCTGCAGTCGTCGGGACCGGGAGGAGCGATTTTCCAAACCAGATAAACAATGCCCTCGCATTCCCCGGCGTCTTCCGGGGAGCGCTCGATGCGTACGCAACGAGAATCTCCGACGAGATGAAGGTCGCGGCAGCCCACGCGATCGCCGGTTACGTGGAGAGACCCCACAGGGAGCACATCCTCCCGACGATCCTCGACCGGGACGTGACGCGGGCGATCGCCCGGGCCGTCCGGCAGGCCGCGATCGATTCGGGATGCGCCCGGGAACTCTGAACAGCCCCGCGGACCTGCCGGGAGAGGATTGACTGCTGCACGACCGGTCAGGAGCTGGACAGGGAGATCCGCCGGTTTTTTGGAGGCCGGTGACAGATGCATAGGCATGCCCGTCGTCACGATCACAATGGCAAAGGGACGCAGTTACGAGCAGAAGAGACGGATGGCAGAGGAGGTCGCCGGGACCATCACCCGCGTCCTCGGCGTCCCGCCCGGGAGGGTCACCGTCCTCATCCATGAACTGGAGAAGGAGAACATTGCAATCGCCGGAACCCTGCTCTCCGAGCAGGAGAGATGACAGTACAGGACTGATTCCTGCCTCTCCTGCCCGGAGGCGCACCATGAAGGGATACCTCCTCTCCCCGGACGATCGAGGACTGCTTGGCGCAGCAAGGGATTTTCTCTCCTCCCTCTGCGAGCGTCTCCTGCCATGGAGGAAGGCGAAAGGTAGAATATTCCTCGTCTCCGACCTCCACTTCAACCATGCCCGGATAATACGGTACTGCAACCGGCCGTACAGGTCGGTCACCGAGATGAACCGGGACCTTGTCCGCCGGTGGAACTCTGTCGTCGGGCCCGATGACACCGTGTACTGCCTCGGCGACTTCTGCATGAGGGGAAACCCCCGGGTCTGGATCCGGGCGCTCAACGGGAAAAAGATATTCATTCGCGGAAACCATGACCACCCCATCCTCCGCGCCCGGCACCATTCTGTCCTCTCCTGCAGGGGATACACCTTTTACCTTGCGCACGATCCATCCGATGTCCCGGCCTCGTGGAACGGGTGGGTGATCCACGGGCACACCCACAACAGCAGGATGGACACCTACCCGTTCATCAACGGGCGGTCGCGGACGATCAACGTCTCGTGCGAGTGCACGGGATATGCTCCGCTGGCGCTCGATGACATCCTCGCGCTCGACCCTGACTCCATAGAGTGGATGGAGACGCTCTCCGCCTCTCCTCTTCCAAAGAGGCCCTGACGGGAAGTGGAGGGAAAACAGGGGAGGGAGGGTGTTTCAAAACTTCAGCTTCTGGAGGAAGAAAACCCCGATGCATAGTGCAGCAATGGAGAGGGCCATGAAGAGCATGTCAGTGCCTGTCTGCATCTGGAGCGCGAGGACACGCTGGAAGAAGCTGACGATCAGGACCATGATGATGACCTTGATGATCTTGTTTTTCAAGTCATCGAGGTTCGAAATCTCGAGGATCGAGTGGAAGATCTCTCCCCTCCGCGCGACATCGATCTCCGAGATGAAGAGCTCGTAGATGCCGAAGGAGAAGATGAGCAGAACCATCCCGATGAGGTAGAAGTCCACGGCACCGATGATACCGATCAGGATCTCCGTGTGCTCGACTTCCAGCGTGGAGAAGGAGATCGCGTGACTGAGTGTATTGATTATCTCGAGCGAACCCGAGATGAAGAGGACGAGCGCAGAAAACGTCCCGAATACAACGGCCAGCAGGACGATAAGCCGGGAGTTCCAGAGCGCTCCTTCGAACAGGCGTTCGATCGGATTCTGTTCCTCGAGGGAACCGGGGACCCTGTCCGACTCTTGCGTGGTCATCCCTGTATACTGGGAACGGGAAGAGGAAAAAACCAGATGATTGTCACAGGGACCCGGGCGGGGGAGGGCAACCGGAAATGTGCATTTCATCAAAATAGCCTGGTGGACGGACCGATCCTCGATTGAGAGGAATCGATCCATCCCGTGTTGAGTCCGGGCAGGTGTACCAGCTCATTGGTGAATCGGGAATACTGCGGAAACGACCAGGGCTCAGCCTCCCAAAAATCCACCCGTAAAAGGGGCTTTCCTGCGCCCGTGGTCCCTGCCGGCATGAATGACAATGGCTAATAGTCCTCCGGAAGAGTACAGTGGTACGCCCGTTATCCCCGGGGGCCTGCCCGGCAGAGTCCGGGTCCCGGGGAGGGGGTTTCCTCCATGGACGTGCAGAGGATGTTTTCGGGAAGGGAAGGGGTGTGGAACACCGTTCTCGTGATCGCAACGGTCTCCATCCTCCTCCTCAACGGTGCCGGTCTCCTGCTCGGGATCACGGTCGTTTTCCCCCACCTCCTCTACATCCCGGTTGCCATCGGATCCTACAGGTATCCCCGCATCGGCGCATACATCGCCCTCGGGATCGGTCTTGTCTACATCCTGATGGTCTTCTCCCTCTACGGTGCAGGGATCACGCTCGCCGAAGCGGCCTCCCGCACCTTCTTCCTCGTCCTCATCGGGTGGCTGATCGCGTTCCTCTCGGCACGGCTGCGTGAAAGGGAAGAGCTCTACAGGGAGGTCTTCGACAGCTCGGAGGCGGGGATGCTCATCGTGGAGAGGTCTGGAGCGGATGCGATCATCCGCGAGGCAAACTGGAACGCAACCCGGCTCTTCTCGAACGGAAGGCAGAGCCTCGAGGGAGCTACCCTTTCGGCGTTCCTCGGAGGGGATACTGTCTCTGACTTCATGCTGCGGCTGGAGAGAGAGAAGAGGGTCTACGGCGAAGAGATCGCGTTTGTTTCCCCCAGCGGGGAGACCCGCCACGCGATCGTCTCTGCAGCCCTGCTGCCGGGAGGAAGGGCTGCACTCTCCCTCGTGGAGATCACGCAGAGGATCATTGCCGAGGAGGCTGTCCGGACGGCAAACCAGAAGCTCCACCTCCTCTCCCGCATAGCATCCGATCACCTCCTCGGGACCGCGGGCGAGATCTCGGGGCTTGCTACCCGGCTTTCTGCACGGTGCCAGGACGCCGCGAGCCGCCCCCTCATCGCCGGGATCCTCGAGCGTGCAGAGACACTGGTCCGCCACATCCAGCTCGGAGAGACCTACAGGAACCTCGGCGTATCTCCCCCGGAGTGGATCCGGGTCCAGGAGGTGCTCCGGTCGGCGTATCCCGGTGGGAGAGACGGGAATATATCCGTCCGTTTCTGGGTGGAACGCCTTGAGGTCTATGCAGACCCCCTCTTCCGGGACGTTCTCCTGCACATTGTCGGGAATGCCATGCGGCACGGGAAGACCACACAGAACGTGGTCGTCTCCTGTCGCGAGATCCCCGGAGGTCTCGAGATCTTCATCGAGGACGATGGGATAGGGATACCGGAGGAGAAAAAGGAAGAGATATTCACCTATGACTCCGGCAGGCACTCGGGGCTTGGCCTCTTCATCTGCCGGCAGATAGTCTCTGTCACGGGCATGACAATCAGCGAGACCGGGAAGGAGGGGAGCGGTGCCTGTTTCGTGATCAGTGTGCCGGGTGAGAGTTACAGGGTCGAGGGCAGCGGTGATGATGCGCCCCCGTTCCCCCTTCCGACCGCTGCAGAGAGAGCCGGCTTCCCTGACCCCGGTGTCCGGGAGCTCCTCTCGGCAGAGTTTGCGCTCGCAAACGAGATCTGGATGGATTACCACCAGACAAAGGGAGACCCTGCCACGGACAGGATCTTTGCAGCCTTTGCGGGAGGGAAGGCCGTATCGGTCGCGCGCTGCCGGCGGCACCCTGACGGACTCGAGGTGGACGCCGTCTTCACGCCGGTGCAGCACCGCGGCAGGGGTTTTGCGAACATGACGGTCGGTGCGCTCGTCGAGGCGTGCGGCCACGAGACCCTCTACATGCACTCCGTCCTGAACCTCGTCGATTTTTACGGAAAATTCGGTTTCCAGAAGATCCCGGAGAACGATCTCCCCCCTACGATCAGGGATCGCTTTGCGTTCGCCGGCGGCAACCTCGAGGGAGCCGACGTCTGCCCCATGAAGCGGGAACCCCACCGGTGTAATCAAAAGAGGGAGCCAGTCCGGAAGAGAGCCGCAGAAGGAACCTGACCTGTACCTGGAGACTATTACTCCCAGTACTTCGGCCTTGCAGCATACCCCCACCCGCTCTTTTCATAGAACTGCTGGTGATACTCCTCTGCCCTCCAGAACGGTCCCGCCGGAAGGATCTCGGTTGCGATCTTTCTGCCCCTGAACCGGGGGGAGTTCTGGAGCCTCTCCCGCGATGCAAGCGCCTTCCTTTTCTGCTCCTCGTCGTGGTAGAAGATGGCAGACCGGTAATTCGTCCCGATATCGGGCCCCTGCCGGTTCACCTGGGTCGGGTCGTGGATCTCCCAGAAGAGATCGAGCAGCTGGTCGTAGGTGACGAGGCGGGGATCGAAGACGACCCTGACAGCCTCGGCATGGCCGGTTGCGCCGGAGCAGACCTGTTCGTACGTGGGATCCGGGACTGTGCCGCCGGTATACCCGACCCACGTCTCGACAACACCCTTCACCCGCCGGAAGCTCGCCTCGACACCCCAGAAACACCCCGCAGCAAACGTTGCCTGTTCGAGATCGGACCCTTCCTGCATGGTATGAGCTCTTGCTCTCCGGGATAATGGAACTGGTGGTGCGGAGTGGGGAATTACCCGTGTTGGTGAAAAAGTATTACAGGGCGTATGCCTCGACGAGATCCCTTGCCGTGATTATCCCTGCAATCCTCTTCCTCCTGACAAGGGGAAGTCTCCTGATGTGATGTTCGGCCATTATCCGTGCGGCTTTATGGATGCTTATCCCTGCCGGTGCCGTGACGAGGGGAAAGCGGGCGACTTCACCGACGGGGACATCGAGAGATGCATCACGGGCAAGGAGGGTGGAGAGGAGGTCCCGTTCCGTGAATATGCCGGAGGGCGTGCCGCCTGCAGTGACGATCACGCTGCCTATCCTCTCCGTCCCCATGGTCCGGACGACATCGTGTATTCTCTCGTCCTCTCCGGCGTATACGACATCTCTCGTCATGAAATCGTTCACATTCATCGAGGTCTCCGGTGCATCCGGCATCTCCCTGATGAGATCGGATGCCGTGATGATCCCGCAGAGCTCGCCGCAGGCAAAAACGGTCAGCCGGCCCTTCTTCCGGATCATCGTCCGTGCCGCCTCCCGTATCTCGATATCGGGACAGACACGGATGAGAGGATACGACATGACATCTTCGACGGACACGTCACCGGGATCGAGGTCAGCGGCAAAGACCTTGGAGAGGAGGTCTCTTTCGGTGACGATTGCTATCGGTGTCCCGTAGCGGACAACAACGAGGCTTCCAATGCGGCGTTCACCCATTATCCGTGCGGCCTCGATCATGGATGCCTGGGGTGTGATGATCACGACCGAAGAACTCATGATGTCGGATACTTTCCGGTGCCTCTTGTACTCCTGGTAAGCACGGTCCACGATCGTGGGAAAGGAGACACGGGTCTCATCTGGTGGTACCATCCTGATCCCCCCACAGTGTGGAATGTTCCGCCTGCTAAAAAAAGGTTGCCCCACATTTTCCGGTTATCGTGCAGGTGAAAGAAAGAGTTTACCGTATTCTGGAAAGGGCATCTTTTGCCATGAGCCGGACAAAGCAGTTATCATCGGTGCATGCCCGGAATAAGGGCTCTCGTGCTGCCGGATCTCCGGTCTTTCCAAGGAGCGATGCGGATATGAACCGAATATCCTTGTCACTGTCAGAGAGGAGGGTGATGAGTGCATCGATGCACCGCCTGTCCCCGATATCGCACAGGGCTCTTGCTGCTGCGATTTTCACCCTTTTATCGTCCTCCTTCAATGCCAGCAGGAGAAAATCGACTGCCGGATGGCCTTTTCTGCCCATTTCCTCTATCGACTGGATGATGTCGTACCTGGTCTTTTCAGCCGTTGCCTCCGTGTGGCCGGCCATTGCCTACTCCCCCATGACCCTTTTTCAGGGCAGGGAAGAATCGGGCAGGGCGGTTAAAATTGCTATGCTATGCAGCAATGCAAGGCATAATTTTATATACATGATTTATCCAGAGAGCGCGGATCTGCTCCTTCGGGAATGCTGCGAGAAAAGTTGTAGATGCCACCTTGATTGTCTGATTGCTGCTTTGGGTTTTCTATGTGAGAATGGGGAAAAGGTGAGGTTTATGCGGACTTTGCCGCAAGTTCCACGTCCTCTTCCTTGATCGTCTTTCTCCCTGCATGGAGAGCGAGACGGTTTGCCTCCTTTGTCAGGTTTGCAATGTACTCTTCTGCCTTTGCAACAAGAGCTGCAGCAGCATCGCTGCCGACCCGCTCAGCACCATTCTTCTTGGCGATTCTCACAACTGCAGCAATAGGTAAATCTGCCATTTATTTTACCTCAATTCAAAAAATGTCTCAGGAAATATTTAAAGATTTCGTGTTTTCTGACCAATTTTAGCGTTGTTGCCGCTTTGCAGACTTTTCTGGAAAAATTCCGGGAAATTGTCTTCCCCATCAGGGCCATCAGGATAAAGATTCATATCCGCTCTCTTTCCGCAAAACAAACAATTATACGCCTGTTTCTTTTCTTCTGGAGAGAAATTCTGCAAGCCGGAGTGCATTTGCATAATCGGGCGAAGCGCGCGAGGTATCGATGAAAATACGGTCGATATTCAGGACAGGTGCGCCATGCCCCTTTCCGCAGCCCAGGAGTGCAAGGGTCCGGAAGATCAGGTTGCCGGAGATGCCATCGGGAGCGATGATCACAGAGCATTCCTCTGCCGCATCCTCGATCAGGATCTCGAAATGGGGAAATCCTGTCAGGCGGGCGATCAGCTCGGCCTGGGCGAGGCTCTCGTCGACCTTCGGGTGCCTCCCGGCATCGGAGATCCTGCCGCCCGAGAGAATGGCAACACCACCCTCGAGGCCAAGGAGCACCGCCATCTCCCTTGCCCTTTTTGCAATCGTCACCCTGTCGATGACCGTCCATCCCTCGTCGATACCGACAGGGGCAAGCAAAAACCGGCGACCCCTGGGATCCTCGAGGAGTGCAGCACGCTCGAGGTGAGGAACTCCGGATCTCTCCTTCAGTGCGAGGAGAGCAGGGCCCGAGGGGAACGTCCCCCGGACGGCTGCATCGATCTCTCCCCTGTAGAGATCCTCTGCAAGAGTCTCCCAGGGATTTTCAGATTCCCTGACGATGGTATCTCTCTCTCCCGTAACGAGTCCCGGACGCGCATAGAAAATAACACGGGAATCGATACCGGCCCTCTCTGCGCTCTCCAGCACCTTCCCTGCATCAGTCGAGACACCGATACCGATCCGACCTACTGGCATACGTCCCTGCCGGAGAAGAGGCGCATGATCCCGTCCCTGTCAAACGCGAAGACGGGAGTCCTCACTTCATCGAGGGTTATGGAAAGAACCCTGTCATTTGTGACCATGCCGACACTGGCCGCCGTCATACCCGCATCAGAGAACCGGCGGCAGATCTCGCTGACAGCCTCCTCCGGAGCGGTCAGGACAAAGCCCATCCCGGGATAGACTCTCACCCACTGCTCGAATGTCATCCCGTTTTTTGCAAGGTCCGGGGTCGGGAGCCGGTCGAGGGCGATGGTTGCACCCTTCCCGCTCACTTCGAGGAGCATCCCGAGGGTCCCGAGGACACCGGGGTTGCTGATATCCTTTCCTGCAGTGACGAGATGATCACGACCCAGTCCTTCCATGACCCTGATCTGCGCCCTGACCGCCTCAGGGCTCTTCATGGTGACCGAGTCCCAGTTGAGACTGCAGGAGGGATGCACCCTCCCGTCAAGGTCGACGGCGACCACGACCGCATCCCCCTCCCGTGCGGTATGGGAGTAGATGACATCATCCCTCTGCGCGATTCCAAGGATTGCCACGTCGATCACGCTGTACGGTGTATCCGGGTGGAGGTGCCCGCCCACGATGGGCACCCCGAACTGGAGGGAGGCATCGTGCATCCCGGAAATGACCTTCCCCTGTATCCCGGGATCAGAGATTGAGAAGACGTCCACCATCGCGATGGGCCGTCCGCCCATTGCCGCAATATCGTGGATATTGACGAGGACAGAGCAGTACCCCGCCCAGTAAGGGTCTGCCTCCATGAGACGGCTCCAGATTCCATCGGCAGCAAGGAGCAGGACTTCATTTCCATGCTCGATCACGGCCGCGTCCTCGCCGAAGGATGCCAGGATGCCGGGCGAATCGATCCGGACTGCCCTCACCATCTCTCCGATTGCGTGTTTCCGCCGGACACCCTCGTACTCCCTGACTGCACGCGCAATATCTGCCGTAGATATACCGTTCCATTCCATAAGACCAACAGGGGCGGGTTGTAATAACTCATTGGAGCATCATCAGTGATAATTTATTTGATACCAGGTCGAGAATCTGGACATGGACTGGGCGGAGAAGTACAGGCCTCTTCATCTTGACGAAATCGTTGGAAATACGTCGGTTCTCCACCAGATGGTAGCATGGGCACGGGACTGGAAACCCGAAAAGAAGCCGCTCATCCTCCATGGCAAACCCGGGACGGGAAAGACAACAAGCGCCCATGCTCTCGCCCATGACATGGGGTGGGAGGTCATCGAGCTGAACGCGAGCGACCAGCGGACGAGGTCCGTGATAGAGAAGGTTGCCGGGAGCGGGAGCACGACTGCAAGTTTTTCCGGCAGGAGGCGGCTCATCATCATCGACGAGGCAGATAACCTTCATGGTACGGCTGACCGCGGCGGGGCCCGTGCCATCCTTGACCTGATCCGGGTTGCCCGGCAGCCGGTGCTTCTCATTGCAAACGACCTTTACGCAGTGCCCGGGGAGATACGGAACAGGTGCGAACCCCTCCAGTTCCGTGCAATAATGGCCCGTTCCATTATCCCGAGGCTCCGGTTCATCTGCAGTGCGGAAAAGATCGCCTGCAGCGAGAACGCGCTCAAAAAGATTGCAGAGGCGGCCGCAGGAGACCTCCGGGCGGCGATACACATGCTCCAGGCATCGGCGGCGGGACGGGACCGGCTCGACGAGGATATCGTCTTCTCTGCGAAGGACACGCGTTCGACCGTTTTCGATGTTATCAGTTCCCTGTTCGGAAAAACAGATCCTGAATCTCTCCTCCGGACAGCATACGAGGCTGATGAACCCCCGGATACGCTGATCCAGTGGATCGAGGCAAACCTCGGAGAACTGAGCCGGACCGACGATCTTGATGTTGCATACTCTGCGCTCATCCGAGCAGATAGGTACATCGGGGACACGTACCGCCTCCAGTATTACACGCTCTGGAAGTATGCGAACGCGCTGATGCTTCTCGGTGTCGCCCGGGCAACGGCCGGGAAGGGCATGCACTCCCGCATCATGCCCCCTGAGCGCTGGAAGAAGATCTCCTCGTACCAGAAGCAGAAGGCTGTCAGGGAATCATTCCTTGCCAAGCTCGCGTCCGGTCTTCACATGGCGGAGAAGACACTCCTCGAGGAGTACATGGACCCCATCTGCCTGATCATCGACCATGACCCCCTCCCCATCGCCCGTGAATTCAGCCTCGATGCCGATGAACTGGCGCTTGCAATCCATGACAGGAACAGGGCAGCTTCGGTCATCAGGGCACTTGCTGCAGAGGAAAAAGAGCGTGAGGCAAAAATTGAGAGGGAGAAGAAGAGGGAGAGGGCAACACGGTCCCTGAAAAAGACAGAGACCCAGCCAGCGCCCCCGGAAGGTCAGGTGCAGACCGCTCCCGGAGCGGGAGAGACGCAGAGGAGTGCCCCGACGAAGAATCAGCGGACCCTCTTTGACGGGTTCTGAGACCTGTGGTACCTGTGCAGGATGACCCCGCAATCGATGAGTTCACCCCCCGTCCCGTAACTCTCGAATCCGAGGTGGTAGACGATGAGGTCGCAATCGACAGTCCGGGCAAGCCTCATCATGGCAGGAACCATCTCCTCGTGGGGCCGGAGGGAATAGATGAGGTCGCAGTCACGGTACTGCAGGATGTCGGGGGAGAATATGTCATCAAGGAGGAACGGTACACCGGGATCAGGCGGTGGTGGCCGGATATCCGTGCAGAAGACGGAAATGCCTCTCTCCTGCAGCAACCGGGCAACTGTCAGGTTCGTCCCGGCACCGATCTCCGCAGTCTTCCGGTAATTTTCCGCAATGTAGGACGCAATCCTCCTCTCAATATGTTTAAGCCCCTCCATTGCCATGAATAGTGAGGAATGGAACTCCTTATTTTTTGGGATGCAGGTGCCCCAACCGGTATCCAGGCCTCGTTCTCCCGGGAGATTGCCTCCCTCCTGCCGCTCGACCTCCGCATGTGCGACAACCCCCTGCTCCTGACCGGCTTTCGGCCCGATCGGAAGCAGACGGATGCAACTGCCCTTCTCGACTCCCTCGACCTTTACAAGAGGCGGTCGCGATGCGACACCCTCATCCTCCTCGTCGTCTCCGAGGATCTCTGCCGGGAAGGAGACGAGTACCTCTTCGGACTGGCCCGTTTTCCGACGGGGAATGCCGTCGTCTCCACGTTCCGGCTGGAAAATGACCATTACGGTCTCCCGTCCGACGACGAGGAGCTCCTCGATCGCCTCGTCAAGGAGGCAGCCCACGAGATCGGGCACCTCCTTTCCCTTTCGCACTGCAGCACCCGCGAATGCATCATGTTCAATCCCCTCACCCTCGAGGATCTCACCCGCCAGAAGAGGTGGTTCTGCACCGACTGCCGGCAACGCCTTGAGAGAGTCTCCTGAAAGGGCCTGCATACCCGCATCCTTTTAATTTACAATGGCCATTATTGCATCAGGGAGGCAGATGCAATGGCAGGAAGACCCGGGTCACGCAACGGTGGGGATGCGTCTCCGGAGGGAAAGCCGCGTCCGGGACTGCTCCGGGCGATATCTGTCGGGGAGATCATGAGCCGCACCCTGGAGAGGGTATCTCCAGAAACACCCCTCGAGGTGTGCATGGCGCGCATGACTGCATCAGGATGCCGGGATCTCTGCGTGACGGACAGCGCGGGGCGGTTTCTCGGCGTGATAACCCCCCATGACATCCTTTCCCACATGATCACGGAGATCGGGGTCGGAAGCCGGAAGAAGACCTATCACCTCGGCAGCATCCTCTCCGGCGCCCCTGCTGTTGCAGAGGATATCATGTCCCGGAGGCACATCGCCGTGCACGAGGGGACGCCCCTTTCCGAGGCGCTCAGGCTGCTCGAGAAGCACCACCATCCCGATATCATCGTCGTCAGCGGGGAGGAAGTTCTCCTTGGTGTCGTCGAGGTCTGTTCCGTTCTTAAGTACCTTTCCGGACTGATTCACCCTCCTCCGGCAGAAGTCCCGGAAAGCCCCGTGTCATGAGGAGAGGGGAGACAAGGACAGTCGCAATGACCACGAGTGTCAGTGTCGAAAAGAGCGCAGCGGAAATGAGACCTGCGGCAAGCGAGACACTGACGACGACGAGGGCGATCTCTCCCCGGGGGCAGAGCCCGATCCCGACCAGGAGGGACTTTTTCCAGTCACGAAGAGCAAAAAAAGAACCTGCAAAGCCGCCTGCAGTCTTTGTCACCATTGCAAGTGCAGTCAGCCCGGCCAGGGAGAGAAGGGAAAACCCCGTCAGGCCCGGGGGGAAGAGGAGACCGATCGAGGCAAAGAAGATCGTCACGAAGAAGCCGAATGCAACGTCCGAGAGGCTGTCATACAGCGTCCTGTCGCTGCGGATGCTGTCGCCGAGGATCAGGCCTGCAAGGAACGCCCCGATGGCATAATGGAGCCCTGCGAAGTTCGAGAGGAGGGCGCAGGCAATCCCGATGATGAGTGCAACAGAATAGGACATCTCGTGGGTTTTTGCCCTGTGGGAGACGGAGAAGAGCCAGGGGATCCACTTCCTGCCGGGGTAGAGGAGCAGGCCGATGAAGAGGATCGCCGATAGCACGAGGAGCAGGGAGCCGTGGAGGGCCCCTCCTCCCAGGATGAGGGCAGAGAGAGTTCCAAGAAGGAGGATCCCGAGGACATCGTCGATCACTGCGGCACTCACGATAACAAGGCCGACATCTGACTTAAGCTGGCGGATATCGACGAGGGCCCGGAGCGAGACGCCGATCGAGGTTATCGAGAGGGTGATCCCGATAACGAGAGACATGACTGTGTCATATCCTGCCATGTACCCGGCAGCGACCCCGCCGAGAAAGGGGACTATCACCCCGCAGACGGCCACGGGGAGACCGGTCTTTAACGACCTCAAGAAGGATCTCTGGTTCAGCTGGAGACCGCTTGCAAAGAGCAGGAGGATGAGACCGATGTCTGCAGCGGTGGCAATCGTTTCATCCGGAACCACCACCCCAAGGATTCCGGGACCAAGGAAGATGCCTGCACCTATCTCCCCGATAAGAGAAGGGAAACCCGTCCGCTCGACGAGCTCACCGAAAATTTTTGCCACGACCAGGAGGAGGAGAAGCGCGGGGAGCGGGTCCATGAGAAAGATGGTGGCAGAAAGGCAGATATAACCTAGATTTCGCACGTCTCCCTCAAAAAATAATATTTTTCACAGGCAGGCCCCATCACCCCAAGAATTTCAGTCACCACGTCGTCCAGATTCACAATAAACCGCTGGACCTGTGAATTCACAGAGATAGTGACGGTAGCGTAAGGGATTTGCTGTAAAAACAAAACCCTGATCCTGTACAATACCCATGCTCTACCTGAAGGGAAAAACCATACGAAATGGCTTCAGGATCCA
>JGI11944J13513_1000188_pt1 | contig 68834 bp, 54 predicted proteins | sample TerdegcoTASludge_FD_13513 | JGI IMG/M metagenome (IMG submission 13513) | reverse complement strand
CTAAATATAATTACATTTTCTTCCTTAATAGCATTGCTTACTCATTGCTTACCCATTGCTAATCCCATCCGTAATGGGTAAGCAATGCTTCAGCAATTCAAGCTGGGAAAAGCTCTGAAAACAATGGACTTTACTTAACCACCCAACATCAACCCAACCTTTAGGATGGATGGATGATGGGTAACAATTAAGAACGGTGTAATAAATTGTGTAGATGGAGCTCCCCAAAATCACAAACTTTTTTTCTTGCGGAGGAACGGCGTGCTCCGGCTACATTTTTGCGGTTTATTCAGACAATAATTCTACATTTAAAAGTCCGGTTTGTAACAGAGGTATCCTGTTAATAATCCGATTTCCTTTAATAAACCAGGCGCCTCCACAGTATCTTTTTTCTTCTATGGTATTTTCCTCAACGCAATTGCAGACCATAACTGGTTTACCAAGTTTTTGATATTCATTTAGATAGAAGGGAAATTCTTCTTCGTCCCAATTTTTCTGAAAGTCATTCCTGCAGGGAAAACTCCTTGCCATAATATGGAAATAAAAATCCGGTTCTGCCTGGATAAGACAATTAAGTATTTCCGGTTCAAATAAATCCCCGCAGATTAAAACTCCGATTTTACCGTAAATAGTATCCGTAACCCCCGGAATATTTCCGCAAGCATAGTCGTTTGAGGTAACTTCTGAAGGTAGCCAACCCCTGGATATTCTGTGATAATGAACGGCAATCTGACCAAATTTGTCAAACAAGACAAAGCTGTCATAAATACAGCCCTTTTCTTTTTCCAAAAAGCCAAAACCGATTCCTATGGAGTATTGTATCGCTTTTTGCTGTAAGGATTTTACTTCAGAAGAATCCATTGCAAGGCAATTTTGGCTATCCTGAGTGTAGATTCCTGTAATGTTCAAGCCCCCTAAAGCGGCTTCAGGAAAAATAATCAGGTCGCTTTTGCGGGCAATTGCCTGATCTATATAAGTATGCATTTCGGCAAGTGCTTTATCTATATTTGCTACTACCGGAAAAACACAAGTGGATATTTTCATTTTGTTGTTCTCCTTTTTGGCGGAGGAACGGCGTCCACCGGCTACACTTTGTTTTTGTTTTAGCTCACAATTTTTTTAATCAGGAAATCAGTGCAAGCTCGGTTGTAAAATTTCCCGAGGGGCTAACGCCACATTCTGTTCTTCATTCTCTTTTCTCTTTGTGAAAAAAACTCAGAATTCAAGGTTGATAGTAACCGGACCTTCATTGACAAGTTCTATCTGCATTTTTGCGGCAAAAATACCTGTTTGGACATTAATATTGTTCTGTTTAAACAGATGCACAAATTCCTCATAGAGTTCTTTTGCTTTTTCCGGAGGAGCGGATTGGGTAAAATCGGGTCTGCGTCCCCTTTTACAATTAGCATAGAGGGTAAATTGAGAAATAACTAAAACCGAACCCTGAATATCTAAAACACTTTTATTCATTTTGTCATATTCATCATTAAATATACGCAGTTCCAAACATTTCCGCACAGCAAGAGGTAAAATTTCAAAGGTATCGTTAGTAGCAAAACCAACAAAAATTAGAAGACCGTTCTCTATTTTGCCGACAATTTCGTTATCTACATAGCAGATAGCTTTACTAACTCTTTGTAGGGTTATACGCATCAGTCAATTTTAAAACCATGCACTTCAAAGCAGCCGGTATCGTCAATCCAGATAGACCCTTCTTTAAAAGGAGGAATATAAATTCCAAGGCGTCCAAAACGGGCACCTGGTTTAATAAAACCGGCACTAATTGTAGCGCGTTCCCAGTCCTCGTTTACTTTGGCTTTTATTTTGAAACGATTGACAATTTTGCCATTTTCTTTAAAGACAATAAAGCGTAACTGAGGTCGTGGCGGATGAGGAGAATTAGTTTTAAAATAACATCTTAAATAATAACCCCCATAGCGACGCACATTAAATGGCTCACTTAAAATCAAAACGGAATTATCGGAAGCATCAATCCGCAGAGATGTTTTCCCTTCCAAAGCCACTTCAGGATCAATAACTACAGGGCTTTCCCCGGTCTCCTTGGGATTAAGAATAACCATCCAACCCTTTAAAGCTTCTTCTCCAATAGTGGAATAGGGACTGAAACTATTATTCTTAACCAGGTTTGGGCTATCTTTCACATCCCGTTCGGTGAAACTTAAAGTAGTAACTGTAGAACAGGAGCCGCTAAAAATTAACAGCAAGACCAATAAGCAAGGACCAAATAAACGCTTAGTCATTTAATAAAACCCCTTTCGTTTAAATATTTTAGAACAACTCCCACGGCAATAGAATTTACTAATAAATTAGAACCTCCATAACTTATAAACGGTAACGGAATCCCCGTGGCTGGAACCAGACCAATATTCATTCCAATATTGATGAAGGTCTGAAACATAAGATAAGCTAAAATACCAGCCGTGGCAACTTTTCTTTCGCGCACTTTCAATTCCCCGAGATTATGAATAAGACGCAAGAAAAAAGCCACAAACAACAACAGTAAAAGCATACAACCGATAAAACCGAATTCTTCCCCCAACACGGAAAAAATAAAATCCGTATGATGTTCCGGTAAAAATTTCATATTCTTTTGCGTTCCTTTCAGCCAACCCTTGCCAAAAACAGAACCGCTACCAATAGCAATTTTGGCTTGAATAATTTGATAACCCGCTCCTAAAGGATCGCGCGTGGGGTCCATAAAAGTTAAAATCCGATTTTGTTGATAATCCTTCAATCCCATCCAAAACACAGGTGTTATCAAAGCTATAAAAACATTGATGATGCCAGAAACAGTAATCGCTACCCAGGAAAGATGGGATTTTAATAGTAAAATAACCAAAATCGCAATCCAAAAAGGAATGGCAGGCAACCAAACAGAACAGATCACACTTACAACAGGACTGATTATCAAAAGAATAAAATATAGCGGAACATCCGCTGCAATCAACATTGCAATTAGCGATGCCCAAAAAACAAGAGTTGTGCCAAAATCAGGTTCAAGAATAATAAGCAAAGCAGGCAATAGAGTTAACAAAAAGCCATAAAGTATCTGCTTGTATTCATTTAGATTCTCCTTGGAAATAACTTTGGCTACTAATAAAATGGTAAGTAATTTGGCACTTTCCGAGGGCTGAAGATTTATTCCTCCTAAAGAAAACCAACGGTGAGCTCCACTCACTGCAGGCGTGAAAAACACTAAAATTAAAGCCAGGATATTAAGAATATAAAGCGGTAAAATTAGAAGGTCAAAAATAGGCATCGGAAGGCGTAATAGCAAAAGAATTACTCCTAAGGCAAGGAATGCAAAGATAATTTGTTTCCACCAGTTGTTTTCTGTGTGTATCTGACCCCCGATAACCGTTGTAGAAGCACTGAAAATAATTACACAGCCAAAAATAATCAACAGCAGTAAAAGAGTAAAAAGCACAAAATCAAACTTTTTTCTGTTAATGAACATTACTCTCTTCCTGGGGTTGGCTTACAGAAGGTTCCGTTTCCGTTTCCGGTGTTAAAAATCCGCTATCCTCTATTCCCTGTTCCTGTTCTTCTGCCTCAATTCCTTCGGCAGTTCTAAATTGAGGAGGCAAAGGTGCAATCTGTTTAATAATTTCCAGATTACCCATATAATAGTTAAAAATCTTAGCTGTTAGAGGAGCAGCCATAGCTCCACCTCCACCTGCATTTTCCAAAAAAACGGTAACTACGATTTCCGGTTTATTTGTAACCAGATAGCCACAAAACCAGGCATGTGTTTTTCTGCCCATCACATTTTCTGCGGAACCGGTTTTACCGTATATTGTGGCTCCGTTAATTCTGGCATTGGCTCCTGTTCCACCTGGAGCATTTACAACAGACCATAAACCCTGTTGAATTGTTTTCAGGGTTTCCTGTTTCATCGGTAACTTCTTTTTTGTTAAAGGAATAACCTGTTCGCGGGTAAGGCGCCCTCTGCCTACCGTTTGTTTTAATAAATGTGGCTGAACCCATAAACCGTTATTGGCTATAGCTCCATAAAAGGCATTTATCTGTAAAGGTGTTGTTAGCACTTCTCCCTGGCCAATTGCCAAATTAACTTTGTGCCCTATAATACCTTCCTGCTTGCCAAAGGTCTTTCTGTACCATTCGGTATTGGGGAAAAAACCCTGCCTTTCATTAGGCAAATCAATCCCTGTTCTTCCATACAAATGTGAATCGCGCACATAGTTATAAAAATCGTCCAAATTTATCTTCAACGACAAATCGTAAAAATATGTATCACAGGATACCCTTAAAGCGTCAACAATACTGGTACTACCATGCCCACTGCTATACCAGCAACGGAAAAAACGGTTGCCAACTTTAAGTCCTCCAGCACAAAAAGCCAAACGCGTTTCCTGTGTAACCAAACCCCTGTCCAAACCGATTCCTGCGGTTACAGGTTTAAAAACGGAACCCGGAGGATAAGTTCCGTAGATGATTCTATCCATCATTGGCTTTTCTGCACGATTCAGATATTCCCATGTTTCGGGCGAAATTTTTTGCATAAAGAGATTAGGATCATAATCCGGCTTGCTTACATAAGCAAGAATACCTCCGCTGCGAATGTCGCTTACAACAATTGCTCCCTTCATTCCTTCGGGAAAAATACCAGCAACAAATTCCTGCAGATCATTATCAATAGTCAACACAAGAGAAAGCCCATTCAAGGGTTCTATATATCCCCCGTCTTCAAAAAGCTGTAAACTACGTCCTTGAGCATCTACCTGAACAATTTCCCTGCCGTCTTTTCCGCGTAAAAGAACTTCGTAATAGCGTTCCAGACCTGTTTTTCCGATATAGCTATTGAGGGAATAATCCTCTTTCTGATAAAGTTCATATTCTTGCTCGTTAATCCTTCCTACATAACCGGTAAAGTGATTAGGATAAAGATAATTGCGGGTAGAGCCAATGCGAAAGGAAAGTTCCGGATAATAATTCAGTTCTTCACTTAAAGTCAGCACTGTTTCATAGGGGATATTATCTGCCAGCAAGATTTCTTCGTAGGTCTTAAACCTCTGTTTAAAGATGAGGTCTTTCAATTCACTTTCAGAAATGCCGAAATTGTGTTCCAGAAATTTGCTTAAAGCAGGTAAATTCTTTATCTTGCCGCTTGTTAAATAGAGATTTTGAGAAGGCACATTTTGCACTATAGGTCTATATTTATGGTCATAAATTTCTCCCCGGGTGGCAGTTATTCTTCTAATACGGACAAAGTTGCTTTCCGCAATGCGTTGATATTTAGTCCCTTCAACAACCTGCAAACGAAAAAGAGATACAGCCAAAAGAAGAAAAAGAATTGCCAGAACAAGGGAAAAGATTACTGTCGTTTGATTTTTAATCATTGCTGATGTTTAAACGGACTTTGCTTAAAAGTTGCAAACCCCAAAAAACAATTAAAGATAACAAAACATTATAGCCAAAACCAAGCAGTGATTTTGTTAAAAGCGGACTGGCAAAACTGAAAGTTACCCCGAAAACAAGCAATTGAATAATAGAGAAAAGCAGATTGACAATTCCAATAGTGAGCATCTTGGCTACAAAACTTTCCGTCTCAAAGGGCTTGCGAAATTCATTGATAGCTAAAGCCAACAGACAAAATACAAAGGCATACAAACCAAAAGTCATCGGATTTACCGAATCAAACATCAGTCCAATAATAAAAACCACAATCAGAGCAAGGTCTCGCGGACGAGTCCAAACCGTATAAATCAACCAAGGTAAAAGAATATTAGGAATAACATTCCAGATAGCTAAAGCAGGCATTACCAGAATTTGGAGGTACAAAAAGAACAAACCCAGAATAAAACTCCAAATTCCTTTCCAAACCATTAGTTATCCACTCTACGCACGATGCAAAAAGGAGTTAATTCGTCACCCTGACCCTGAGGATTATCTTTCATTACTTTTTCCATAAAGTGTTTGCTGACATTTGGACTACTGCCAATCATCCAACAACCACCAATATCATTAATGTCCATAACGGCAAATTCATAGCCAAAACGGGAATGTAAGTCCTCACAGACCTCTTTGGGATGCACAGGACCTTTAATAACCATATCCGTGTAAGGTGGAACAGGAGAAGTAGTTGCAGCATCAATTAAAGCGGCTTGTATACCTGCAACTCTGTAAAAATCACCCTTCCTGCCCAAAAGTTTACCTATTGCTCCAATAAAAGCTGCCAAAAGAATTCTGAGAACACCTGTTTCTTCAATAGCGCATTGCATACTGGTTGGAGCTCCTAAACCAATGCCATAAGGAACTTTGGCAACAAAGCGACTAAGCAATTTTGCTAAAGGAGAAACTTTTATTTCCGCAACTGGAATAGCACGTCCCTGAGTAATAGCCAAAGGGCTTTCACTGATAGTTAAAATATCTCCTGGTTGCATTAAAGGCAAGGCATACTCTTTAATAACTTCACCAATATCATCCTGAGGAGTTAGGATTTTGGTTTTAACGGGAATGCGTTCAAACTTCACTCCTCCAATTGTGATAATGGGCTCCGTTTGTTTACTTTTACTCATTTTTAACTGCCTTTTTCAAGATAAAGATATGTTCCAGGTTTTCCACCAAAGTAAAGGGATTGATATCTGCACTGATAAATAAATTATCCTGCGATTCCCGAATGCGTTTTATTGTTCCAACGGGATAGGATTTGGGAAAAAGACGCGAAAGATTGGAAGTTACAATTGTATCACCAACAGCAATATCCGAACCAAGCTTAATTAAATTCATAGCAATTGAGCCACTAATATCCGCTTGTAAAATTCCCTGGACGGAAGTGCGGGAATCCATTACAGGCAATTGAAACCGGGGATTGGAAAAAGGCAGAACAATAGAATGGTCTGACGAAACCTGAATTATTTTACCCACAATACCATTAGCAGAAATAACCGGATCATCAATTTGAATTCCGGAGCCAATTCCTTTATCCACAATCAGATTAAGTTCCTGATATTGACCTGAAATGCCTATAATTTCTGCCTGCACCAAATCCGCTTCACCAATATCAAAAGCTATGGAAAAAGCACTTGTATACTGCTTCAATTCATTTTGCAGAGCTAAATTTTCCAGAGTGGTTTCTGCTAATCTTTTACGCAGGGAAAAAACCTCCTGTTTCAATTCCTGCCTGGTTTCCACTGCTTTCAAAGACCTTACAAACGGAAAGAAAACCGTATTACCCATCCAGCCGGCTTTTTTAAGGCGACTTTCATTGCTGCCAATTAGCATTAACAGCGAAAGGACTATTAAAATTAGGGGAACAAGGTTCTTCTTCAGCATCTTATATCCCTATTAAAATAGGGTATTATATTTTTACTAAGCTTATCCTGAAGAGGAAAATTCGGGTTCAATCCTCAATTCTTTTAATAAGCACTTGACGGTAACGGTCTATATCATCCAAAACCTTTCCAGCACCTTTAACAACGCATTCTAAGGCATCAGGAACAACATGGACAGGTAAATCAACTGTCTTGCGTATTTTTTCATCCAGTCCTTTTAACAGAGCACCTCCACCGGTTAAAAATATTCCCCGTTCAGCAATATCGGCAGAAAGCTCGGGAGCAGTTCTTTCAAAGAGGCGTTTTATGGCATCAATAATTGTAGCTACTGTTTCAGAGATTGCTTCCCGAATTTCTTCAGAAGTTATCTTAATCGTTACGGGGTAACCGGATACAATATCTCTTCCGCGCACATCCATTGTTAATTCCTGTTTCAAAGGATAGGCACTGCCAATTGTGGTCTTAATTTTTTCTGCGGTCTGCACACCTACATAAAGATTACTTTTTTTCCGAAGATAGTTTATAATGTCGTTATCAATTTTATCCCCACCTACCCGGATAGAATTTTGAACAACTATGTGAGATAAGGAAATAACGGCAATTTCACTAGTGCCACCTCCAATATCCATAATCATATTTCCGCAAGCCATATCTATAGGTAAGTCAGCACCAATAGCCGCAGCAATAGGTTCAGAAATTAAATGAACTTCACGCGAACCAGCATGCAAAGCACTATCGCGCACAGCTCTTTTTTCTACTTCCGTTATTCCTGAAGGAACACAAACAATCACTCGGGGACGAACTAAAAGGCGTTTCTTTTGTGCCCTTAAAATAAGATTGCGTAACATCAGTTCTGTCACTTGAAAATCGGCAATTACACCATCTTTCAAAGGTTTGATAACTCTTACCTCATCCGGATTTTTACCCAACATAAGTTTCGCCGGATTGCCTATAGCAATAATCTTTTTGTTGTCAGTTGAAACAGCAACTACCGAGGGTTCGTTGATCACAATTCCACCGTTTTTCTTATAGACCAAAGTATTGGCTGTTCCCAAATCAATTGCAATGTCATTAGCCATCATTCCAAAAAAATCAAATACGGACATTCAAGACCTCTCTATTATCTGCTGGCAAGCAGGATGAATTTTAATAATAACAATTTTGCTATCTTATACCTTATTTTTTATTTAGTTGGCTATGTCAAGTAAAAACGATTTGTTACCTCTCATAGATTTTACAGAAGTGTAATCTCACAGATTTCACTGAGTTCACAGATTAGTAAAAAAGAGCATACAGATTTTGCTGATTTAAGCAGATTTTTTTTACAAAGAGAAAAGAGAATTTTTTGGTAGCCACCGAAAACACCTAAAACATAGTGAAAATTTCCAATATTACTTTCAGATTGAAAATGCATAAATATTTCTTATCTTCTCTGGATGCAGGAATGGCAAAGAACATTTCCTTCAAGTTATAATATAATTTGTACCCAAACTTCTTGACCTTAGCAAGTCAGGAGTCCTCACTGCCAAAATAACTTTCACACCTTTTATTAACACATTTGGCAGTGAGCACTAATAACTACGATTAGACCTCGGATACCCTTTTACTTCTCTCCATTAATTTTAGAATTCTTCCCCCATTTGCAATCGGTTTCATTCAAATAGATCGTTCCCCCTTTGTGAACTTGAATTTGGACATTATCTCCAATTTCAACTTCACCGAAGATATTCAGTTTGGCACCTTTTTTCACCGTTATTTTGCTGTTATCTTTAATTATCAATTTGCAGTCCGACTTAACGGTTACATCCGCTTTTTTCTCCAGGGTTATATTTCCTTGTAAGATAGCCAGATGGTTCATTTCCGCTTTCCCTTCTACTTTTTTGGGCAGGGTTGCACACATTTGCAGTAGGCGTCCATCACCAGGATCAATACTAATTTCCGGTGTATTGGAATCCGAATAAAACAGTTCCTCAGAAAATGGATCATAGAGAGCTACATATTTTCCCAAAATTTCTTTAGCGCTGTTATCTATACTAAACTTAACAGTTTGAGGTGGTGCTGGCAGAAAATGGTCATCCAGTTTATCGGGAGGAACATTCAGCAAACTATCGGAGCGAGTTGGGTTATTGACCATAGAAATATATTCCGTTCTGCGGTTGACCAACATAAAATAGGGATATTTACCTTCTGCTTTAAAGAGACCACATTGCACATAGCCATCGTAAAGATCAACATCATTTTGCACAAGTTTTTGAGGTAGAACTTCAATTGCCTTTACCATCACAGGTTTCAGTTGTTCAGGATTTCTATATCCGGTAGTTAGAATGGCATCTGCATCAAGCCATTCCCGGGGTTCAAGGTAATCAGCATAAAAAATTATTTTTTGATTTGCTTCTTTTAAGCCCTCCCAACCTGGGCGGAAGGTTACTTTTCCCGAGGGTGAAACATCTATAGTAGTAAATTCCTGGAAACCGAGTTTCATTACATTTTCTTCATAAATCCGGTTATAAATTCTGTAGGTTAAAATTCCATCTGCTCCATAGCATAAAGGCAAAAGCTGTAAACATTTCTGCATATATTTGGGAGGACGAAGTAAAGCCCAATAACCATTTTCGGCATCCGTATAATTCCATTCTCCGTATGACTGCGGACAGGGCATATATTTAGCTCCTGTTTTCATACAGAGTTCTTTATAATGTTTATATTGGTCTAACATATCATAATCCAGCCGTCTTTGAACCCCTCTTCTTTCTGTAGGGTTATTCCATTGCATCCATCCCCAGAGAGGATATATATCAAAAGCAATCAACTCGGGCTCCACTATTTTAGAATACAACCCGATATGATCATACATCATATTGTTCGGTTTAATAACATTTTTCCGGTGCAAAATGGAGCAGGTATAAAAGCCCGAACAACTGGGAGCAAAGGTTTTCAGGTCTTTGAAAATATCTTTTTCCAGTCGGCGGAAAGAACTGAATTGTCCTTGAGTGGGTTCATCGGTTAAATAGAAATACTTTATATTGTCATAACGGGAACAAAGATTATACATTCTGTTTCTGACAGCTTCAATCAGTTCCGTATCTGTCTTCTGGCGTTTATACATTGTATCTTCAAACTCCACATAATCAAGCTCTAAAATGCCTTTCCCGTTCCAATAAATCTGAGGATTGAGGTTAATCAGCAAATATTTCCATATTATATTGCTATCTAAAAGCCCTGCATAATAAAGGTCTTGCAGAGATATTTTAAGCACAATTTCCTTATGTTGCCAAACAGAATTGCCTTCCTGATCTTTAGTGATTAAGGGAAGTTTATTATATTCGCCTACAGTAAGATAAGAAACTGTGCCATATCTGGAATTATAAGTATTAAAATGGCGCACCTGACATTCTTTATTTGCCTTATCAAAGCCGTTGAAAGAAAACCGCATCAGTTCCGTATTAGGATCATCAGGTATGTTTGAACATTTAAATGCAATAGTAATATATAAAGTATCATCGCCTGCAGGATTATCTTTAATATCCCCTTTCCTGCCATCAATCATTTCACGCTGTATGAATCTGAATTCATTACCTATATTATATTTTGTATAACCTTTTTCCTGCCACCGGAATTCCAGTTTGTTAAAGGCATAACCTGGCTGTCCGTTTTTTAATTGCAAAAGGTATTTTCCGGAAGCAAGCTCATTAAAAACAGGAGTGCCTGTAGTGTAAGAATTGTTATAAAAATACATATCATCCAGCAGATTTTCTCTAAAAGTAGAATCATATTCTGCTTCAAAACGCCAGTAGTTAGCAATGGAAAATGCTTCTGAACCGTATTCCGGATTTTTACTTCCTTCCGTAAATGCCATATCATAAAGCAAAACATCCAACTTATGTTTATCCATTTCCTTTAGTAAAAGGTCAGACCTTTGAGGAAAATCACCCGGCAAAAAAGTTATCACAGAAGCATTATAATATGCCGTTTGCATTGAATCAAGCAAAGTATAATAGAAATCGGGAATATTCTGATGGCATCTAAAATAGGAATAATTCGCCAGTAAATACTTATCGGAATGCTTACCATAAATCGGACTGAGCATTATTAACAGCAGGGCAAAAATCAAAAATCTTATGCGTCGCATTTCAACCTCGCTAATAGCTTATTATTTATCTGTTTTTCAAACACATAAACATCATATACAGGATACAGATTTAGGGAATAGCTGTCAAGAGATTATTCTGCGTTATATAATTCTCATTCGGAATCTCTCATTCTTAATTCTGAATTATTTCTCTCTTCTCTTTGTGAAACCAATTCTCTTTTTTAGGCAGGATATCCAAGTTTGCGGAAAAGTTGGGAAACGCTTATCAGTTCAATTTCCATATTATCTATCTGTTTCAGGAATTTTTGTAAAGCGTTTAATTTATCGCGATTATGGCAATGGGTAATAATTACAACCGGCTCATTTCTGCCCTTGTATTTTGCTAAGCCCTCAATTTTGCTGATAATTGTAGCATCACTATTATCCGGAACATCCAGAAAGATATCTCTTTTGGCGATTTTCAATCCCAGGTTCTTGCCAGCTGTAAAAGCTGCGCTTTTATTGGTTGTAGCGCTATCCAGAAAATATAAACCAAGATTATCCAGTTCTTCCAAAATAATATTCATTGTAGTAAGATCGGAAGTAACCTCACTGCCCATATGATTATTAGCGGCAACAGCATTAGGAATTTGAGCATAAAAATCCTGTAATAAATCGGAAATAGCATATTTATCCATCCCTGTCCGGATATATCTTTTCCCAGGATTAGCTTGATGATCAAGTGCCTGCATTGGAATATGAATCAATGTTTCGTGATTTGTTTTCTCTGCTAAACGAGCAACTGTTTGCGTATAGGGCAAATCCGGAAGAATAGAAAAGGCAATTTCTTTCGGGAGAGCGGAAAAATCATCCAGTAACTGACCCGCATTTTGCCCAAAATCATCAATAATAATGACAACTGGAGGCATAGCATCTGTATTATTAGACCAGGTATATTTATAGGACTCTATAGCTGTCATATCCAGCGCAGAAACGGATTTGCTCTCTGTTTTTTCTTCTATTTTTTCCATCTGTTCAGGTTCAACTTTATCTTCCGGAATTTCTGTATCCGTTTTTTTGGTGCAACTGAACAAAAGTAAGCCCAAGAGCAAATATATGATTAGGATTGTCTTTTCCACTTTATTTTATCTCCAGTTTTAATATTAAATTTCTTCACTGTTCCGGCGTTCACTTCCAAAACATACTTATGCAGAGAACTGGGTGTGATTCTATTTTCACTGAAAGGAATTGCCTTTTCATAGATATAATTGATAGTGCCATCGGAAGCTATAAACAGCATATCTAAAGGCAGATAAGTATCCTGCATCCAAAAATCATAGATATCAGGAAATTCAAAAATAAACAGCATAGCTTGATTTTCAGCCATTGTTTCACGATATTTTAAGCCCCGCATCAGTTCTTCTTCTTTTTCGGCAATTTCTATGGCAAAAGTAGCTTTTGTAATTCCTTCGGGAGAAATTATTTCCAAAGTTCCATCCTGCCGAAATTCATATTTGGGTGTTGGCTCAGGAGTTGGTGATGCAGTTTTTTTACAGCTGAACAGAAAACAAATCCCGATCAGCCCTAAAATTATAAGAATTCGCTTGGGCATAAATACCTTTCTTATTTGGCAAGCAACATTTTACGGGTTTGTTGATAATCGGGAGTACTTAAACGATATAAATATACTCCGGAGCTAACTTCTTTTCCTGTATCATCCAAGCCGTTCCAGACAAAACTGTGCTTTCCTGAAGGCAGAATACCGGAAACCAAATGACGCACAAGCTGTCCTTTAAGATTATAAATATTCAACACTACCGGGGTATTATTTTTTGCCAGCATAAAGGACAAAGTCGTTTCCGGATTGAAAGGATTGGGACTATTGGGCAAAAGATAAGTTACTGTTTCAGGAGCATTAGGATCATCTGCAGCATTACCGATATTTACAAATTGCGAACCTAACACTCCGTTTACCGTATAATAGAGAGTAAAATCCTGGGGATTAGGTTCTAAAGTTATAGATATTGATTGCTGTTCAATTTCATAACCTGCATAACCATAAGTGCCTGTTTCATAATTTATTGCCTGCACAAATGGCTGGTTGGTGTAAATTCCCAAATGATGAACCTGATTGATAGAATTGGGTGCTACAGAAACAGTTAGGGACTTCAGTTCATCTATATTGCTGAAATTCAGGTTTAGGTTATTATTATAGCTTGCTGTTAAAACAGGAACAGGCACTTCTTCCGGAATTCCTGTTTGCACAGGTAAAGAATAATCAGGAACATAAATATATTTACAGAGCAGATAGCTGTCAAAAGCATCAATTGTACCATTGCCATCTACATCGGCATTCGTTATCCGATATGCTTCCCAGGGTCTTAAATCAATTTCTGGAATAGGATCAAGACCAATGGCATATTGATTGATAAAGGTAATATCCTGCATATTGATTATACCCTCTGAAGTTACATCTCCATAAAGGGCAATATTATTATTAATCCCTATAATGTAAACATCATCAATATAAATTCCATCGGCAGTTTGACCCCAATCAGTTTTTATTCTGAATCTAAGGTATAATTGCCCTCCGGCAAAAGAAGCAAGAGAATAGCTTTGATTTATCCAAGAATTTACAGTTCCCGTAAAACTATCTAAAATAATCCAGTTGCTTCCATTGGCAGATGCTTCTACATATACAAAATCGTAGCTATTCTCCAGCACATATTTACACTTGAAAGACAAATAAGGATTAGACACTCTTATAAGCGATATCGGATTTGTAAGAGTTATACTATTGTTTTGCATATTACCATAATTTCCCGTTGGAGAATCGGTTAATACATTAGAACCATTGTAAGTTACAATTCCCCAAGTTCCTGTTGCAGTCCAGTTTCCCAGTCCATTTTCAAAGTTATCAGAGAAGAGCGAATTCTGCATAATAAAGATATTGCGTTTGTCATTTTGCCTGATTTGGACAGGATAAGTGTATGTAGCATTATCCAAGGCAGAAATATCAATTTGATAGTCACCTTCATACACATTAAAGGAAAATAACCCTTCAATATCGGACTGGACAGTAATTGGTGGATTGGTTTTTAAAGTAATACTTGCTCCACATAATGTATTTCCTGCCGGAGTACGAATCTGTCCCTCAAAAGTTGTTAGCATAGCTGGTTGCAAAGTAAAGTTTTGCGTAATATAACCAGTTGTGGGAACTGTAATATTCGCTGTTTGAGGTAGATAACCATCAGCAGAAGCAGTTATTTGATAGGTTCCTGGCAGCAGTAAACGATGATAATCTCCTATTGGCAGGTCTGTATGTTCCAGTTTGGAATTTCCTGCTACAGTAATGATAGCCGAAATTGGAGTTCCTGAAGAGTTGGTAACAATTCCTTTAACACCGTTTTGGGCAAATTCAATATATTTTAACATTGATTCTCTGTTTTCATTCCAAAAAGTTTCCAGTGTAGAAGCAGGAGGCCATTTATTATTGCTAATTTCGGCAGTCATTTCAATACAATCGGTATAGTGATAATTCCAATCCTGCATACTGCCAGTAACAATATACCAGGCAGCTCCATTAACTATTCCGTGTAAAAACTCGGTGCTGTTATACATTGGCAGATTTTCGCGAGAATAGGTTAAAGCCATTTCAATGAGCAAATCATTATCCGGAGTTAAAGTAGTAGTGTAATCCCAGGGATAGTTTATAACAAGGGAACCTCCATGAAAATTGAGAGCCAAATCAAAATCGTGAGCGTTACTGAAATCCATTACTGCAATTGTTTCTGCGGCCCAGGGTTCTCCATCCGGATGTTGAACTCCCGTAGGCATAGGAAAATTTCTGTTCAAATCAATTCCATTAGCATTATAACGTATTCCTGCTGCATAGCCATCTGGATTAAGCATCGGATTTATCCAAATCTCTGTGTTATTTACAATATTGGTTATCCGCGGGTCAATTCCATATTGCGTTGTAAGTAATTGAATTAAACGGATAAGCATATCATAACCGACAACTTCATCTCCATGAATACTGCCGAAATATTTAAGCTCCGGTTCGTTTTCTTCAATCGTTACATTATCACTTATTTTCAACATAAGTAAAGGTCTGTTTTGAACACTGGTGCCAAATTGAACCAATTGACAGATATTGGGATACTGATCTGCCGTCTGTTGCATAAAATTCTGGTATTCGGTTAAAGTATAATAACTTCTACCGTCTTTAATACCCTCTGCCAAAGAAGCAAAATATTCTTCTGCCGGATTGGGTAAAAGCTCTGTAATTATTCCTGCACTATGAATTTTATCCCTTTCCGCATCATTACGCACTTCTATGTGAATAATACCTGTTTGCAGGTTTACATAATCAATGCTGACTCTTAGTTCATTAAGCTTTTTAATATCCTCTTGCAAGTTCCAGCTCTGAATATGTAAAGGATATGCCAAAACAGCCGTGGCTAAAATTAGCAGGCATAAAGTAAATAATACCCTTTTCATTCTCTTATCCTTATAACTTCATTGGGAAAAAATAATTCCTTTGTCATTCCTACGCAAGTAGGAATCTATATCTTACTAAATAAGCATAAATTATACCATTTTTGTTTCAATATAGAGAAAAAGCCAGGCAAACAATGTCACATAACTGGTAAAGCTTAATGCTGCTTCATTCCTGATCTGACATAGTTCACTTGCAGTTATTGCATTGCGCCTGGCAAATTCAGAGATTTTTCTCTCGCTTATTTTGTCAATCAAAAACGCAATTTCAGGGTAGTGGACAAACGCCAGTCCGCTGATTCAGAACATTGTTTAACACATCTAAAAAACTTATTGATGCTGAAGTTATGTAAACTTAGGGGCTCAATCTCTTCAAAATCATCAATAAACGGAGAAAGCTTGAATTCCAACAACGAATTATTATTAAAAAGCCAGGCGGAATTAAGATTAAAAGTTAATTCCTGCCAGGTTCCCCAAGAATATTGAGGTGAAAAACTAAAGTAAAAAGTCCGAATGTCATAACGGAAATCAATATTGGCAGTCCAGCGTCTGTTTTTGGTTTGCAATTCATAAAATTCTTTTCTCTTTTGAGCATATTGATTTTCTTCATAAGCAAAACCAAGATCAATCATAAAGGCATTATCGGGACTATTCCGAAATGGCAGTTTTAGCCAACGCGGGTCTAAAGAACGAGCTATTAAAGGATAAGTATCAAAAACCAGGTCATATTGATAACTCAACTGACGATAAAGAGTATTGCTTTTACCCGTTTTATAGATGTAATTACTATAATCCGCTCTTATTTTATATACCTGAAAAAAAGCTAAACGGTCTCCCAGCAAAATGTTACATTGGGGAGATAGCGTCCAGCTGTTAATCCTTTTATTATTTGCAGAAAGCAGGGAATCTAAATATACATCTTTGCTGAAGCCATAGCCAAACCAGTTTCCCAAAAGAATGCGTTCGTGCCAATAATGTTTCCATCCCCAAAGCAAGTTATGAGATAGCAGGTCATTATCCCATTGATTGTTGTCTTCCGGAAACTTAATTATCTGCAAATCAATAGCATAATCAACAATTAAAGAATCATTGTCACTATATTCCCAATTAACACGACTGCCAAAATGCCTGTTTTCCGTATGCCTTGTATTGAGGCCATAATAATAGTCCTTAATCGCGTAAGTATGCCTTAAATTATTTTGCCAAACCAAACTTGGAAACAGCTGATAGTCAAATTGCAGTTGAGCCAGATTATAATAATCTGTGCTATTACGAATTTCATTTTGGCTGTAGCTGGTTTTTCTTTGACTATAGTCATCCCTTAGTTGAATTTGAACTTTGTCATCAGGGTAATATTGAACTGATCCTGCAAAGGTTAAATTTCTGCGTAACTGATTATCCGACAGCGAATAATTGCTCCTATTCTCATTTTGTCTCGGAGCAGTTAAAATGTAAATATCTTCGCTTCTGTAGCTGTAATTGGCAAGGCAATCCACATTCAAATAATTACCGTAAAAATTGTAGTTAGCATTCACTTGGGCAAAATCAAAAAACTCCCAATCCATTTTTTTGCGTTCGCCAGTTGTTCCTATACCGGCTATGGAATTGGAAAAATAAGTGGCATAATGAATATCGGAGCCAATCCAATAACCCTCACTGGAAAGCAGATTTCCGCTAACATAGCGATCTTGTTCATTGCGGAATATACCTTTGCTGAAAATACCTATATTTAAACTCTCCACCGGTGTATAGTTAATTTGATAACCCAAAGTGGCAGTTTTATTTACATAAGCCGAGGGCTCAAGATCACTGGCATCATAAAAGGTTAAATATCCCGAGCTGAGAGTGTGCAAAAACTTCTTCCGTGCTATTTGAAAACCGACATTCAAATCCGCATTTTTGGCTTCCTGATTGAAATTCAGCCGGTTTTCAAGATTACTTTTACTGCTGATTATTAAGTTTGTGCTGGCAGTAGGAAAATATTTGTATTGCATATAATTTTCAATACTTAATGCCTGCTGACTGGAATATATTGTCCAATCCAGTCCCTGATTTTGAGCTGCTAAAAAAGGACTATAAATCAGCCAAACAATCACTAAGCAGAATAAAATCCTCTTCTGCAAGTTCTTCTCCTCTTTTGCCAAAATCTATATGCGAAAGCTCTGCCAATTCCTCTGTTTTTTCTTTTCCCAAAACAGGAATCAAATTATTAGCCAGTGTTTTTCTCCGATGAACAAAAGCCGCGTGCAAAAGTTTATGAAAATGTTCAGGATGCTTAATAACCGGTTTATTTTCTCGCGGAAGCAGCAAAATAACCGCAGAATCCACTTTGGGCATTGGGCTAAACTTTTCTCTGCTAACCTGTATTTTGCTGGAAATATCAAAAACCAAACGCAGACGGATAGTTAAGGGAGCATAATTTTTATTTCCAGGTTTAGCGCTAAGCCGTTCTGCAACTTCTTTTTGCACCATCAATACAATTCGGGAAAAGAACTGGGAATATTCTTCCAAAAGAGCTAAAAGCGGACTGGTTATCTGATAGGGAATATTGGCTATTAATTTGAGCGGAGTTCCATCTTTCCGTATAAGAGAATTCCAGTCCGCTTGCAGAATATCCGTTTGTTCCAATATTATTCTGTTTTGATAGCGTTCGGAAAGGTATTTATACAATCGCTTGTCCAGTTCAAAAGCTCTTAACTGAACATTATTTTTGATAATTTCGTCAGTTAAAATACCTGTCCCGGGACCTATTTCCCAAACGCTATCTTCCGGTTGTAATTCACCCAAGGCAACAATCTTTTCCGCTATAGATTTATCGGTAAGAAAATTTTGCCCGAGTGCTTTCAGGGCTTTCATACAAAAGAGTGCTTTCGGTAAATAAAAGGTATTTTTCCGGTGAGCGCAGAATTTAATTACCTAACCAGCTAATTTTTCAGCAGCTATACCTTTACAGCTTTTGCAGACCTTGTAGGTATTTTCCCCAACTTTAACTTCATAGAGAAGTTTTATACCCGTTCTATGGCAGACAGGACATTCTCCTCTGCCGTGATTAGGAACTTTTTTCAGTCCTTTTCCGCGATTATTTTTTGCCATTGTTTTCTCCTTTTTCTGTTTATTATGTTATAATTCTATGCTTTTCACCTTTAACTAAAGTCATCACGAGTCCTCATTGCCAAATAAAATTGAGGGATTGTGAAATTATTAAAGGCAGTGACGACTCCTTACTTTTTAAGTGGTTAACGAAGTCCATCAACCTTCCGGTTTTTTAGCAGTTATTTGCTTCCTCATCGGCAAAGGGATTTAGCGCTTTTTTGATTATCGGTTTTTCATGGGGAATCAAACAGAGAAACTTCAATGTTTCATTTCCTGTATTTTTGAATGAATGTAAAATATCAGGGTCAACGAAAATTGCGTCATCAGCTCCAAAAGCCATTTCTCCCCGGTCTGTAACTAAGGCACCTTTTCCGGAAAGACAGTAAACTTCATGTTCCCACTTATGTTGATGGTGGGGAGTATGCCCACCAGGTTCAATTTCAAACATCCTCATTGCAAAAGTTGGAGCGCCATCTTTTTGGGCAATCAGCCAGCGGATTTGTGCTTTTTCAGCACCTTCCGCAGTTACGGGTTCCAATTCTACTTCATCGTAATGGATAATTTTCATTGTTTCCTCCTTCTCGGAATTTATTTTGTAATATCATTTTTGCCTTAAAAGTCCTTTGGCATTCCTGCAAAAGCAAGAATCAAAATATAATTTACCATCCTAACTGCATTTCCAATATAAAAATTATACAATAGATAAACTAAAGCGCCAAGAACTAAAGACAAATTCTTAAATATGATAGACAGGGTAAGCGGTAACTACAACATCGTTTTCAATTTTCCGGCAGCTTGTTTTCCATATATACAATGCTTTATAGATACTTTCAATGCCCAAATTAGGCAAAGGACTTTTAGTTCCACCTAAAATTTTGGCTCCATAGATAAAGATAATTTTATCTATCAATTCCTCTTTGAGAAATGCTTCCGCTATTCCGCTGCCTGTTTCCAGCAGAACGCTGTAATAATTCATTTTATATAATAAATTTAAGACCTCGTGTAAGTTAAAGTGTCCGTCTTTAGTTTCCAGAGCTTCAATTTTTACCCCTTTTTGTCTTAAAATATCGGCTTTATCTGTTTGCAGATTATCAGGCGAGGTAATAATCATTCCTGGAAATTTAGCAGAGATACTTACAAAATAGGAAAGCACAGGTATTTTAAGATAAGGGTCTAAAACAACTCTCATTGGTTGTTTGTAATTTCCCGGGAGCCGCACATTCAGTCGTGGATCATCAAAAAGGATAGTCCTTATTCCGGTTAAAACCACATCGTTTTCACTACGTAATTGATGTGCATATTCCCGTGCTTTTTTTCCAGTTATCCAGTGTGCCGTGCCATCTTCAGCGGCATATTTTCCATCCAGAGTAAGGGCTGTTTTCAAAGTTACGAAGGGTCTTTCTTTCTGTATATAACAAAGGTAACATTCCAGCTGGGTTCTTATTTTTTCTTCCAAAAAGCCGTAATGAACATCAATTCCCGCCTCTTTCAACATCGCAATCCCTTTGCCTTTAACCAAAGAATTGGGATCATAAATTCCAATATAGACCTCTTTAATTCCGGCATCAATTATAGCTTGAGCACAGGGCGGTGTTTTACCGTAATGAGAACAGGGTTCTAAAGTTACAAATAAAGTAGCGTCTTTGGCTTTCTTGCCTGCTTTTTTAAGTGCCTGAATTTCTGAATGATCGCTTCCATATTCCAAAGTCCAGCCCTCACTTATCACCTGATTATTTTTTACGATAACAGAACCGACAAAGGGATTGGGAGAACATTTACCTCTGGCTTTTTCTGCAACTTTAATTGCTCGTTGCATATACTGTTTGATTTGGGCATCGGTCATTGCAGTTTCTCCAAATTTTTCCTGGCATATTCAAAAGCGGGATATTTTTGCACGATTTCCTGCCAAAGTTCTTTTGCTTTTTCCGTTTCTCCATTTCCGGCATAAGCAGCGGCAAGATTATTCAGCACATTGGGGTCATCCGGTTGTAAAATCTTCAGTTCTTCCAGCCAGATTTTTGCCTGTTCATAATCCCCTTTCACAAAATAATGAGCGCTTAAATGTAAATAGGGCTCGGTCCAGCTATTATCAAGAGCAATGGCATTAAAGAAATCCACCGCTGCTTGCTCTCTTTGTTTTACCAATTGCCAGTATAAAGCGCGATAATAATAGAGATCGGGACTATCGGGATAAATTTTCAAGCTGCTGTTTATCAGTTCCCAAACTTTAGCGTCATCAGCTTTGCCGAGTGCTTCTGCTATAGCTGTATATATCTGATTTTGTTTAAAATATGCTTGCGGACTGCCTGCTATATTTTGTCTTATTTTCCAACTGCCGGTTATATTACTCAGCACCAAAGTCCAATCAATTTTATGATTTAATTCCATATAAACGAGAGCGCTTATTCCATCCTCACCCAATCCGCTGTATAAAATACTGTAAGTGGAAACCTTACCCAGCTGGGGAATGGCTTGAATCAGTTCTGTATAGCGTTCTGCCAAATCCTCCATAGTGCTCTGATTGATACTATATTGTCGTAATTCATCCCATTTCAGTTGAATAAGGGTTTTCATCCATTTTTCTACACAGTCCTCAGGGTCTTCTTTTTTCTCGGCAGGGGTGAAAGGCAAATCTAACTTTTTCAGCAGATAATCCATTGGAAAATATACCGGATACTGAAATCCACTCAACCAGGCAAGCATTTCTTGCGGGTTTTCACTGGCTTCTTTGGCGGGAGTTTTATTTTTCAAGAAAGGATTTTCTCTACCCGTCCAAAGGTCTATATGGCATTTTATAGCATTTTCTGCTTCAGCCCGAGAATCGGCTTTAAAGGAAGGAAACGGTTTTGATTCTTCTTTTTGAGGAGCATAATCACAATTTTCCGGACAGCGTGTATCACAGCGTGTTTCATTACAGCATTGCCAGCAAATGTTTTTTCTTTTGCGGGGACATACTCTGATTGCCCGTTCCGTATAACAGGATTGACAACGCGAGCTTTTGAATAATTTAAGCATTTACTGCCTCTCTAAAAAAGGAGGCATTTTACGCTTGAAACTTGAATTGTCCATCATTTTCTGCACTTTAACGATTATTTCTTCCGCCACTTCCGGTTTTCTTTCTCCTTCCGTTAAATATTTCAGGACGCTATCTAAAATAGGATAACTGATTCCCAGCTCGGATTCATCGCTTTGACCTGACCATAAATCAGCTGTAGGTGTTTTATTGATAACCTTTTCGGGCAAGCATAATTCCCTTGCCAGTTCCCAAACCTCAGTTTTGTAAAGATGTGCTATTGGTTCAAAAGCACAAGCAGAATCTCCAAATTGAGTGAAATAACCGACTAAAAGTTCGCTTCTATTGCTCGTTCCGATTACCAAAGCGTTGTGTTTTGCCGCCTGGTCATAAAGGATATTCATTCGGATTCGTGCCATCCAATTCCCTTTGCGTAAAGGACTTGCCTCCGGAGCATATTTTTTAAAATAACTCTCCGTAAGTTCATCTATATTTATGGTTTGCATAGAAATATCTAAACATTCTGCCACTAAAAAAGCATCTTTAACGCTTTCCGGATTGCTTTCCCGGGAAGGTAAACAAAAGGCAAATAAATGCTCTCTGCCAATTGCTTGAACAGCTAAAGCGGATACCAGAGCTGAATCAACGCCACCGGAAAGACCTATCACGAGATTTTCAAATCTGCTTTTCCGGCAGTAATCCCGAATAAAATTGCTTATCCTCTCTCTTTCTTTTTTATAATTCATTATGATTTTCGCTTCCTTCCATTTATCTATTACTTTTTTATCATTATCTTTTTTTCTCTTTTTTCCGTCAAGCAAATTCTCTTTTGAGGTTATTTCTCTAACTTAACATAACAAATTGCCCTACAAACAATTGCCACTTCTTCCTTAATAGCATTGCTTACCCATTGCTTACCCATTACGGATGGCATTAGCAATGAGTCAGTATTGCTAAGACAATGCTATTGGGAAAGGGAAAAATGAAAAAAGAATGATGTGAGAGCGGAAGCAGTAAGATTATCAAAGTGAGTATTTTTAAAGTAAGATTGTTAAAAATCAGATTCTTTCAAGTGAGTTTTTCAAAGTAAGATTGTAAGAGTGAGATTATCAAAGTGAGTATTTTTTAAGTAAGATTGTTAAAAATTACAATTAAAACATCTTATCTCTTTTGTTAAGAGTAAGTTCCGTAGGAACGACAGATACTAACAACGGGTTTCAACCCGGTGAAAAGAAAAGAACTTACAAAACTATATTTATTCGGGAAAAAGTTCCGTAGGAACGACAGATATTAACAACGGATTTTAACCCGGTGAAAAAGAATAAAGGAATTAAAATTGTAAACCTTCTTTTACCATAAAACTTACGCCACCATAGCTATCATTGTGTCACCCTTTGGGTTTTTAAGGCATCTCAACCCTCTAAACCTTCTCATTTTGTTTATCCCAGACCTTTTACCAAATGAAATCCGGGCGAGTTAATTTTTCTCCCTTGACAGCATAACAACATTTAAAAATATGGCATTAGAAAAAATATAAAATAAAGGTGGTGATTTATTTGCCTACAGTTGTAGCAAAAGAAAATGAAAGCTTCGATCTTTTATTAAAACGATTTAAGAAAAAATGCGAAAAAGCAGCTATTCTTTCCGAGATAAAAAAGAATCAGGCATACGAAAAACCAAGCGTTCGTAAGAAACGCGAGGCAAATGTTGCCCGACGCAAAATGCTAAAAATGCAACGTCGGATGCAACGCTATCTGAAATAGGACTCCTCTTAACGAAGAGAATTCATCTAATTACAAGAATATAAGCTACAGGGAAGATTATTCCCTGTAAGCTTTTTTAAGCGGGGAAAAAATGGGATTTATTGACTGGATCATCCTGGCAGTCCTGATCTTATTCACTTTTTTCGGTTGGCGTAAAGGTCTGCTGGCAAGTTTAGTTCAACTTGGAGGGTATATTCTCACTTTCTTTCTGGTGGGTCATTACTATCCTCTGGTGCAACGCAATTTAATGCAAAAATTTCACTTTGCCAAATGGCTGGCAACTGTTATTTCCGTAGTGTTAATCATAGTTTTAATTGTGGTGATTGTGCGACTTGTTATTTACATCCTGGAAAGGTTTTTACGCGCTTTAAAACTCTCTGCTGTTAACCACACTCTGGGTGCCGTTTTAGGAATTATCAACGGTTTGCTGGTAGTTATTATTTTAACCGTTGTTCTGGATTTTATACCCAAACTTTCTACCCCTTTGAAAAATGGAGAAAAACATCGCGTTTATGCCGGTGTAGACCTTGTTAAAGAAGAAATATTTACCAAACTGAAACTGACAGAAAGAACAAAATTGATTAAAATGCCGAAATTGCCTTTTGCGGAGAAGTTGAACGGGGAAAAGGTAAAAAGTGAAAAGTGAAAGGTGAAAAAGTGAAACAAAGTGATAATTTTCGGTGCAAAGTTAAGTCAGGAGTTGTGGCTGCCAAAATAACTTTTACCCATCCCCCAAATTCCTCTCACTGTTTTAACTCTCATTGGACAAAGTCCTCTCACTTCTCCATCTCGCTATCTATCTAATTTATGACTTATCATAATCCCGACCTTGAATTTGAAACCCTCGTTGCTCAAATCGGCAAACGCTGTCATAGTGATTTAGGTAAAGAACAGGCATCTTTATTACAGCCCCTATCCGATTTGGGAGAAATAATCAAATCTCAGAAATTGGTAGCCGAAATCCAGGAACAACTTTTGCGGGGTAGAGATTATGATTTTAGTGGTTTAACTAATCTGCAACCTCTTTTTGAAGACAGCCGAAACACTCTTTTTGCGTTTGAGGAATTTTCTGCTGTTTATGCCAATAACCTCATTGCCGAAGAAATTTTGGCTCAGCTAAAGCTTTGGGAGGAATTTCCGGAAATTACTCTTTACCTAAAGAAATTAACCTCCTTTTCCCTTCTCAATTCCAGGTTTTTGGAGATTTTTGATAAAGACGGTGAAATTTTGGATACCGCTTCCAAAGAACTGGCAACTATCCGCAAAAGAGCTAATTCCTTAAGAATGCAGATTCAGAAAACAATGCAAGCATTACTTTCCGACAGTAGTTTAGAACACTACTTGCAAGATAAATATGTAACTCAAAGGGAAGACCGTTATGTTCTGCCCGTTAAAGAAAATGCGGTTCCTTTCGTAAATGGCATCGTTCAAAGCCATTCCGGCAGTAAATCTACCGTTTTTATAGAACCAATGTCTGTTGTACCTCTCAATAATGAACTCCAGCTTATTTTTCAGCAGGAAAAGCAGGAAATTTATCGTATTTTCAGTGCATATACTTCGGCTATCAAAGCAGAAAAGAAAGGACTTTTACGCAATCAGAAAATTCTGGCTTGGCTGGATTTTCGTTTTGCCTGTGGACGCCTTTGTAACACAATAAAGGCAAAAACCCCGATAATGCTATCCCGTCCTTGTTTGAACCTAAAATCGGCAAGGCATCCTCTTCTGATTTTACGCCTGGGAACTTGCCGCAAAGTTATTCCCTTTGATTTGGAACTGGGCGAAGAGAAAAAAATTATTATTTTAAGCGGACCCAATACCGGGGGAAAAACAGTTCTGCTAAAGGCAGTCGGTTTGATTACTCTGATGGCTCTTTCAGGACTTCCCGTTCCTGCTGATGCCGATAGTGAAATTGGCTTTTTTAGCAATGTTTTTGCCGATATTGGAGATGACCAGTCCATAGAAAATGCTCTTTCCACTTTTTCCGCTCACCTGGAAAAAATAGGTAAAATGCTCAATAAGGCAAAACCGGATACCCTGGTTTTAGTAGATGAGATAGGTGCTGCAACTGATCCTCAACAGGGTTCTGCTTTGGCACAGGCAATCCTGGAAAAGTTTTTGTCTTTGGGTTGCCCGGCAATTGTTACAACTCATTACACAGCCCTGAAAATCTTTGCTGAACAGCATCCCAGGTGTCTTAATGCCTCAATGCAATTTGATACCAAAAACCTCCAGCCAACCTATAAATTTATTGCTGGTTTCCCAGGTGACAGCTTTGCTATTGAAGTTGCTGCCTCTCTGGGGATTGACCCTGCCTTAATTGAAAGAGCTAAAGAACTTGCCGGCAACCAAAATGTCCAATTTACCGAACTACTGAAAAAAATGCAGGACGAAAAAAAGAAATACAGCGTTTCCTGCTATCAAAATGAACTGAAAACACACCTGCTAGAAACCAAACTGCAGGAACTGGCAAAAAAAGAAGAGGAATGGGAAAAAGAAGTGAAAATACGCCGCCAAAATCACTTAAAGGAATTGCAACAAGAACTGATCGCTCAACAAAAAATATATCAGAATGACCTCGCAGAACTGAAAACCCTTTCCAAACAGGAACGTAAAACATTTTCGGAATACAAATTACATAATATAGCAGTTAAAAATGCCGAGATTCAAAAAGAACTTGACAAAGACCTTTCCGCTAATAACTTGCCCGTCAGCAATCCTCAACCCGGAATGAAGGTCTGGCTTTCCAATTTTGAAACGGAAGCAGTTATTTTGTCTATTGAAGGTGAACAGGTAAAAGTAGATATGAACGGAATTACCTTCAAAACACCTGTGAGCACACTTTTTGAGCCCAAAACGAAAACTGAAACAACAAAAATAGAACCTAAAGTGAAAGCTAATGTTGCTCCCGTAGCAAAATTTGAATTGAAAATTATAGGGCTAACCTTTGAAGAGGCAAAACCCTTGATAGATGAATTTTTGGATAATGCTGCCCTAGCAGGCTTGCATTCTTTAAGAATTGTTCACGGAAAAGGAACCGGCGCTTTAAGAACTAAGGTTCGGGACTATCTGAAAAAAAGAAAAGAGGTAAAAGGTGTCGGAACTCCAAGTCCTAATGAAGGTGGAACCGGAGTAACCGTTGTTACTATCTAAACGGAAGGTTGACCTCCTGGCCAACACTAATGAACAACAGGGATGTTGTTCTTCCGAGAAAAAATGGATCAAAACTTAATAGATCAAATTCGTCGTGCTAACGACATCGTAGATGTTATTCAAGGTTATCTTCCCTTGAAAAGGGTGGGAAGTAACTTTCGTGGTTTATGTCCTTTTCATAATGATTCCCGTCCTTCGCTTTATGTAAGCCAATCCAAACAGATATTTAAATGTTTCGCTTGTGGCAAAGCCGGTAATGTAATCGGTTTTGTAGCGGACTTTGAAAAGCTGACCTTTATTGAAGCAGTAAAAAAATTGGCTCAGCGTGCTGGTATACAAGTTCCTGAATATGAAAAAACCAAAGTTGTAAATACTAAAAGGGAACAGCTGCTAAGCGTGTATAAAAGTGCTGCAGAGTTTTTCACTTCCTCGCTTTTTGCGTTTGGACAGAATGTTTTGGATTATTTGAAAAAACGTTCTTTTTCTCCCGAAACGGCTAAAGAACTGCAGTTGGGCTATGCTTTAAACAGTGAAAAAGCGCTTTTAAATCATCTCCTGAAAGAAGGTTATAGTGTTTCTTTGCTAAAGGACTCCGGACTTTTTGGCAATTATGGCGGGGGTTTAACAGACCTCTTTAAAGACCGTTTGATGTTCCCTATTCATAATAGTTTAGGGGAAGTTATCGCTTTCGGCGGACGCATTCTGGAACCCAAAGAAGGTGTGGGAAAATACATAAATTCACCCGGAACGGAACTATATACCAAAGGCAAAGAACTTTACGGTTTATTCAAAACCAAATACAATATCAGCAAAGCCGGCACAGCTATTATCTGTGAGGGTTATTTTGATTTCCTGCGTCTTTATGAAAACGGCTTTACCAATTCCGTTGCCAGCTTGGGAACAGCTCTAACTGAAGATCAAATAAATTTACTGGCACGTTTCTGTAATCGGGTTATAATGTTATATGATGGGGATAGTGCAGGAATTAAAGCTGCAGTAAGAGCCGGACTTTTATGTTTAAGTAGAGGAATGGAAGTTTTAATAGCCAATCTGCCTGCAGAAGAAGACCCCGATTCCCTGATCTTAAAACAGGGTAAGAGGGCAATGCAGGAAGTTGTAGATAAATCAATTCCCTTAATCAATTTCCTGGCAACCGATCCGCGTCCGGAACAGCCAACCGCGGAAAGAATTGAACTGATTTTAGATGCTTTAAGGATATTAAAGGACAGAATTAAACAGGAGCTATTACTGCAAGAGGTCTCCGATGCCTTTGGAATTACTGTAGGTGCTTTAAACAGTAAATTACGCCGTAGCAGTGCTTCCGTTTCCGCTGAATCAAGTGAACAAACTGTACCTCAATACGAAAGCTTTGAAGAGCGAAATGTTCTTGCTTTGGCACTAAAGGACTATGAATCTTATAAATTACTTGCCAATGACTTGGATTCCAGTTATTTTAATAATAAGCGCTACCGTCAGGTATATAATTTCCTGATAACTCAAAATCTAAAGTCAGAGCCCTGGGAACCGGCAGCACTGCTTGATAATATTGAAAATAATGAAATAAAGGAAAGCTTAGCTGAACTTCTTTTTGAGGATTTACAGCAAATGTGCTTTGAAGATTGCCTCAACGGCTTACGCATCCGCAAAGTCCAAAGGGACTTGGAAGAAATGGATCGCGCAATTAGCAAAGACCCTAAAAATATGGAACTCCTCAAAGAGAAAGAAAAGCTGGCTCTAAAGTATAGGCAAATGACCAAGAAGGTCGTAAACAAAGTCCTCTATTAGAGGGTTTTTCCAAGGAGCATTAATGATTACTTACAATGAATGTTTGAAAAAACTGGTGGAATTGGGGAAAGAATCCGGTTACATAACCTTTAAGCAGATAAATGAAATTCTGCCTCCCAGTCCCTTCTTTCTGGATAAGGTGGATGATATTATTTTTGACCTTTCCCAGGATGGTATTGAAATCATAGACGAAACCGAAAAACGCATCACTAAAAGCGGAGCCGCTATTCGGAAACCATCCACCGCTAAAAAATTCAAGTCCAAACGCTATTACGATGACCCCGTTAGAATGTATTTACGAGAAATGGGTCGTGTTCCCCTTCTGGATAGAGAAGGAGAAGTGCGTGTTGCCAAAAAGATTGAGACCTATCAGAAAATGATCAACCAAAATGTGTTCAAATGCGGAAGCACTTTAAGGGAAATGTATAACTTCCTGCATCGCTATCGTGAACGCAGAGTTCGTTTAGACCAAATTTTCAAAGTGGATATCAGCACTTGGATAGATAAAAATCAGGATGCCAAAATCATAGAGAAATTCAAAGAAATCCTCAAAGAAAACGAAGAGAAATTTGAAAAAGTAGGAAATATCCTGGATAACTGTGAATTTGACGATACCGGAACTTCCAGCAGACAGGAAGAAATTGATGAACTCCGCTCTCAAATTGTGAATACCTTTATGCAACTGTCCTATAACGATAAACTCATTAAACGAATGGTTTACCGTATTCGCTCCCTCGTTGAACGCATTGAAGAAAGCTATGAAAGCATCAATAATTTAACCCGCATTAAACGCTATACCATTGATGAAATTTGTATGTATGGACGCCGTGCCAAAAAAAGCGATGAGGACTTTCAAGAAGTTTTGGAAGAAACAGGAATTGACCCCAATGTTTTTGTAGAGACCTTGCGCAAAATTAAAAATGCCCGCAGGAAAATCCGTCGTGTAGAACTGGAAACCAAAATGACCGGTAACGAATTAATCTTCCTGCTAAGAGAAATTGACCGTGCCGAACGCAATAAAGAAAGAGCGCAAAATGAAATGATTGAGGCAAATGTCCGCCTCGTAATCAGTATCGCTAAACACTATAACAATCGTGGACTGGAATTTTTGGACCTCATTCAGGAAGGAAATACCGGACTGATGAGAGCCGTAGAAAAATATGATTACCGTAAGGGCTATAAATTCAGCACTTATGCCACCTGGTGGATTCGTCAGGCAATTACCAGAGCTATTGCAGACCAGGCAAGAACTATCCGTATTCCTGTACATATGATTGAATCCATCAATAAAATTAATAGAACCAGCCGTCGCCTGATGCAAAAATTGGGGCGTGAACCCTATCCTGAAGAAATTTCCGAGGTCTTGGATATCCCTGTGGAAAAAATCAAAAACATTATGTCCATCAGCAAAGAGCCCGTTTCTTTGGATAAACCCATTGGCCACGATAGCGAAGATAGTATCTTAGGGGATTTTATTGAGGATAGAACAATTATTTCTCCAGAACGCCTGGCAGAACGTTCCCTCCTGAAAAAACAGGTGGATGAAGTTCTGAAAACATTAACTCCGCGCGAGGAACGAGTTATTCGTCTGCGTTTTGGCATTGATGATGGCTATCATAGAACCCTGGAAGAAGTTGGCAATATTTTTCAGGTTACCCGTGAACGCATTCGCCAAATTGAAGATAAGGCACTGAAAAAACTTCGCCATCCTTCCCGGGCTGCAATTTTACAACAGTTTCTGGATAACTTCCATGTGAAATAATGTAGCCGGAGGACGCCATTCCTCCGCATTTTTGCAGTTAAAAAGTGAAAAGGTAAAACAAGGCAATAATTTGAGTTGCAATCTTGTTTCAGGTAATTGTGTCGTCACGAGTGCTTACTGCCAAATTTGATAGAGGAAAATGTAAAAAAAATATTAAAGGCAGTGACGACTCCTGACTTACATCTATTTTTCCTTCTTCATTTTTTCCAGTTCTTCAAACACTTTCAGCATTGCCTGCACATTTTTATCCACAATCTTTTCCAGCATAGCATTGGCAGGATGAATAACGCTTTGTCCGCGTTTATTTTGGCCTCCGATTTCCACTAAAAAAGCCGGAGTTCCCATCCGATAAAAGAAAAAATTACGCGCATTTCCCACTTCGGAAGTATTTCCTACATAGACCTCGTAATTTCCTTTCAGATAGTCCTTTTTCACTTCTTTAGCGTAAATAGTGGCTAAGGTCTGTGTCTTTTGAAAAAGTTCTGAATCATTACTCCGGGCAGGAAGATATATTTTTTCGCTGTAAGCACCGGAAATGGAACTATGCAGAAAAATTGCCAAAGCAAAGTTTTGCTGTTGAGCCAAAGCGATAATTGCTTGTATTTCACTTTCGGAAGCCGGTTCTGAGCCCTTATAATAGGGACTGTTGATTTCTGTTTCCGAGTCCATATCCCAAAAAATAGGATAATTACGATTTAAGTCCACTCCATCTGTGCGCAGATCAAGTTTATGATTATTATTGGTATCCCGGTTATTTTTACGTTTAGTTTTAAGAATTCCGGAACTTACAATCCGAAAACCTTCCGGATTCAAAGTGGGAATAATCCAAACCTGATAATTCTCTAAAAGATGGGATTGCTTATCCTCTTGGGAATAATTGTTTAACAACTTTTCCGCTAAAGCAAGGGAAACATTAACGCCAATAACTTCTTCTCCATGATGTTGACCTATTACCAAAATTGCTTTTTCGGCATTTTTATTCCCTAATTGCAAGGCATAAACAGGTAAATTTTCGGCACTGCTGAAACCAATAATCCTTTTTTCAGCAAGTTCTGGTTTAATTTGCACGATTTTATCCAATTTAGCATTCAGTTCTTCTGCCTTAACATATTTGGAGTCAAGAGGATATACATTTCCTTTTGCCTGCATACAAGATATCAGGCAAGGTAACATCATCACCAGAAACATTATTTGTAAAGCATCTATTGTTTGCATAAATACCTTTTTATCGGAAATGAACTTATCGTCAAGGAGAAATACAGAAACCGAGAATTGCAAAGTGAGAGCTAAAGCAATGAGGGTTCCACACTAAGAGCTAAAGAAATGAAGAATGAATTTCAGTGGAAGGCACATACTTATACATTTTAGCTTTCTTTTATTCTCTTGCTTTCTATTATATTACAACAAACTACTTGTAAATTCATAAAATATTTTATCTTATTCTGTCAATCTTATATTTGGATTCATCTTCAATTTTTTTTCCTTCTAATTTTGAAACATGGAATTCACTTATAGCTTTGTTAGATAGGATAAAGTTGGATAGATATAAAATTGAGGAGAATTGTTTTTGGGCTGAAACCTGCAAAATTGTGAGTGAAAATATTTCCGTAACCCTTTTTCTCTTGGCTCGTTGCCTTTTGCTTTATTTCAGTTCAAACTTGCGGGTTGCCAAATTCTGAATAAAAGCCCTATCGTGGGAGACAAAAATAACTGCACCCTGATATTGATTTAATGCTTGTTCCAGCATTTCCCGGGTTTTAATATCCAGATGGTTGGTTGGCTCATCCAAAAGGAGAAGATTATATTTTCCACAAAGCAAAGAAGTTAGTTGCACTTTTGCTTTTTCACCCCAGGAAAGAATTTCTATTTTCTGATAGGCAATATCTCCGGTTAACCCTAAGCATCCCATAAAATTACGAATTTCTATTTCGCTATCGGAGAACTGTTTCAGATACTCTAAAATAGTTAAATTCCCTGGAAGATTGTTTAAGTTTTGATTATAGACACCAACTTTTAAGAAATTGGTATAGGAAACGGTTCCTTTTGTTGGTTTCAGTTCGCCGGTAATTATTTTTAGCAGAGTAGTTTTACCTATTCCGTTAGCTCCTGCAAGCCAGATTTTTTCGCCTCCCCAAAGATAAAAATAGAGGTTATGCAAGACCTGTTTTTCGCCATAAGAAAAGTCAATATCCTTCAAGGAAAGCAGTTCTTTGGGTTGCCCTTGGACAGAGGAAAACATTATTTTACGGGTTTTATCTCTTATCGGTTTTTCAATCGGAAAACGGTTTTGCAGCATAATTATACGTTCTTCAATATGTTTTGCCTGTTGATTCATCGTTCTGGCAGCGTTAAAAATTGATTCATAAATAAATCCACCACCTTCGGGACGGGTTTCTTTTTGAAAGCTTTTTGCCCAATTATGTCTTTTTTGAGCGGCTTCCTGCAATTTTCCAATCAGTTTTGTGCGTTGCGTATATTGTTTTAACTGGTGTTCCTGCAATTCCTGTTTGTCTTTGGTAAAGCTTTCATAATTGCCTTTTCGGATAACAACTTTTCCTTTTTCCAGTTCAATAATTTTGGAGGCAGTATTATCAATAAACACTCTATCGTGGGAAACATAAAGGATAGCTTTGGGGTAATTATTCAGCCAATTTTCCAGCCACATAAGTTCTTGCAGGTCAAGATGATTTGTTGGTTCATCCAAAATTAAAATATCTGGATTTTGCAATAAAAGCAAGGCAAGCTGAACGCGAGTTGTTTCCCCCGCGGAAAGAGTGTTACAGCTTTGATTTGCCAGGGCATTCAAGTCCATTTTCCTAATTACTTCATCCACATTTTGTTCCCAGAATAAAACATTGCCGTGCTCATAATTTTGCCACAATTCAGCAAGATGCAAGCCATCTTCAACGCACAGGTTTTTTTCCGCGGAGAGGGTATTGATTTCTATAATAATATTATAGCTATTAATATCTCCCTGCAATAAAAAATCACGCACAGTTAATTGGTTGCTAATCATCAGGTCTTGAGGTAGATAACCGATTTTGGGAACAGCTATAGGATAGGAAATAGAACCCGAAGTGGGCAGCAGTTCACCCCTAATAATTTTTAGCAAAGTAGATTTTCCGCAACCATTTTTCCCGATGAGAGCGATTTTTTGTCCGTCACAAATATCCAGAGTAATCCCGGAAAGAATTTCCTGATATTGATTGGGATAGGTGAAGTGTATATTTTTTAGCCGTATTGCCTGCATTTTTTCTCCTTTAATTGTTTTTAGCAGTTTTCTTGGCGGGCAGGCATAACAGCTTTCTTTATGAGAGAAAGGGTGAGATAGTTCTTTAATGTTATAAACGAGAAGAAGTTACCCTTATCTAAATTCCAGCTTTTGCAGGAAGGACAAAGAAACGCAAGAATGGCAATAAAAAGACCGCTTGTCATTCCGCATTTGTTGCGGAATCCATTTTAATTGTAGGGATTCCGGCTATCTCAAGAATGGCAAAATATGCAAATGCCACTTGGAAAATAAGAACAACTATTGGGCTTCCCGATAGTGCAAAAAGGACATAGCAATTTTCTTTTTAACAATGAGATAAGAGCATTTTCCCGGACTGTTATGCCTTAAATTTTGCAGTTGATCATTGGTTCAATCTCCTTTGTTTAATATATTGTTCTCTTTTTATATGCATTGGAAAAAAGTCAAGGAATAATAACACTGCCTTGGTTGTCGTTTCAGTTCCTTCCTGCACCCGGTAATATATTTGTAGCAAATCTATAACGCTCAAGTAACGATATTACTGCAGTGTTACAGAAGTGTTACGGTAGTGTTACGGTAGTGTTACGGAATTGATTAAGAACCAACTAATAAATAAGGAGTTAAACGCTTAAATTGGAGGGTCTTTTTAATGAGCAAAAAAGAACTATCAGATTTCGGTTTTTGTTTGCTGGATAAAAAATATATCTTATTTCCATTGACGAAATTAGGCACTTTTGTTAGCGGTTTTCAACATTAGAATTTCGCTTCGGTAAAGTTTGAAGGTATAGCCATCAAGGACTATGTTCTTTGTGGCAAAACGGAATTTTACATCCCAATTGCAAAAAGGAGGTGAAAAAATGATAGAACTGAGAGATGGCGATATAACCCTTTTTGAGGGCGAAGCAATTGTAAATGCGGCAAATAGCTCCCTTTTAGGTGGCGGAGGAGTTGACGGTGCAATCCATAGAGCTGCCGGAAAAGGTCTTTTAGAAGAATGTAGAACATTGGGTGGATGCAAAACCGGCGAGGCAAAAATTACCAAGGGTTATAACCTTAAGGCACAATATGTTATCCATACAGTTGGTCCTATTTGGCAGGGGGGTAACTTTAGGGAAGCGGAATTATTGGCATCCTGCTATAAAAAATCGCTGGAACTTGCTGTAGAAAAAGGGATTAAGTCCATTGCCTTTCCCAATATATCTACCGGCGTATACCGTTTTCCCAAAGAAGAAGCAGGCAAAATTGCTGTGGAAACAGTGCGGGAATTTTTACCTCAACACCCTGAAATAGATGTTTATTTTTATTGTTTTGATCGGGAAAATTACGATATATATTGCAGGTTATTGCAGGAGAATTGATTATAGGAGAGCAAGGACAAAAGAGATAGTTTACATAACATCATTATGACGGCAGGAAATTTACCGAGAGCTTGATGAGGATATCAACCTTCCGGAATTCTCAACCCTCTAAACCTTCTTTACCCTCTCAACCCTTTTTCCTGCTCGTTATCCCTTTAAAACAGCAGTAAATTGTTTGCGCATAATTTTCCCACCACCGGCATTTTGCGATTCCCACAAAACAATATAGAGACCGCGCGGGGCAAAATTGCCATCCTGTTTGCAGCCATTCCAGTAAAGAACTCCCGCAGCATTTACCAGGGCATAATCTGCTACAGTACAAATCTTTCTTCCGTTCAAATCGTAAATATTGCAGGTAATTCTATTGGTGGCAGAGGGAAAATTGTAGGTAAGAGATATTTTCTCTCCCGCTTTAGCGTTACAAGGGCTTCCGGATAAGACAACTTTTCCCAAATCTGGCAGTTCTGTTTGCGGCATACAGCTGTTGGGAAGTCCCGGAGTACCACCTATTTCACTATAACAATTTTGCCAAAACACGGTGGAATCCGCAGTAACTCTTTCGCGGGAAACACCTTTTATTATTTCCTCTCCGGAATAATTCAAAGAATCCAAAGTACCGGTTTCATTTTTCAAAACCAGACAATCTCCCGCATTATTCAGATAAGTCCAACTCTCAGCCAAAATTATTGAAGCAGCAGGACACTCTGGATAACGCCAAATTAAAGCATCCGGTTCTCTGCAAATTACATAATAGCCACTTGTTGCAGTAAGGGAAAAACGGATTTGGGAAGTGGAATTATCTGTAATATAATAAGTTCCCTGAGAAATTTGGGCACCGTAAATTTCAATCCATTCCTGATTTCCGGATTCCGGATTAGCCAGAAACTCGTTGATATAAATGCCCTCTTCCATTTCAGGATTTAAGGGCACTAACAAAACATTATTGGTGGAATCAGGATCATCCACAAGCGATAATTTTACGGTTAAGGGCGAAGAAGCGCAGAAAAATGCCAGATTTACTAGAAGTGAATCCAAAGCTGGAATTGGAGCAATTGCCTGTTGAGCCAGTAACTCATTATTTTGAGTAACGGTTAACTCTGCAGATAAAACCGGAACAAGAAAGCTTAAATTTTTCAGCCAAAGGTCAAGCTCAACATAATTATTCTCTCGCAAAACACTATAAGTTCCTAAAGCATAATCGCAATGAATCCGATTGGGCAAGCCGGGAGTTGGTTTTGCTTCCGCTATAAAATCCGTTTCACAATTATTGGTATCGTAGCCATCGTAAATTCTTGCCAAAGAATAACCTGCCGGAACATCGGGAGCAAAATGCGTTCCTGCCAAATTATGATCATCAAATAACTGATTGGTATTGGGAGAATCATAAAGAACTGTATCGGTATAAGTTCCCTCAGGACTCACATAGCGAATGCCATCCGTTTCACTTCCCCCGTTTTGAAAGCTGAAATTATAATAAAGTTGAGCATTCAATATTGACGCTCCTCCAATTAGTAAATAGCGATGAGGACGCAATTCAAAAAAGGGAAAAGTGTATTGAAGAGTAAAAGAACTGCCTCCGGAAAGGATTTTAGCTCCTTCCAACTGCACACTTGTGTTACCGTTATTATAAAGTTCTATCCATTCCCAGCCCTCATCACTGCCAACTGGATCGTAACAGACCTCGTTAATTACAATTTCTGCCCTTAAAGCAAAGCACAAAAATCCCCAAAAGGCAAAGAGGATAAAGCTCCTTATCCAAGCCATAAAAATCAGGAATTATTTCCGTTGTTCAGTTCCAAAGGCAGAGGTTTAATGCCCCAAATGTCATCGGCATATTCTTTGATCGCTCTGTCGCTGGAAAATTTTCCCACCCGTGCTACATTCAGAATTGCCTTAGTTATCCACTCTTCACGGTTCAAATAGAACTCATCAACTTTATTGGAGGTCTCTACGAAAGCGCGGAAATCAGCCATATTCAAATAGCTATCCCCATCTTCCATCAATGCTTTCCAGATAGGTAAAAAGAGGTCTTTCTCACCTTCCTCAAAAGTGCCGTCAATTAAAGAATCCACAACTCTTTTCAGTTCAGGGTCGCTTTCATAATAACTGCGAGGATTATAACCGCTTTGATTAAGCTCTTTCACCTCCTCTGCAGTCAAGCCAAAAATGAACATATTTTCCGCTCCAATCTCTTCAGCCATTTCAATATTGGCACCATCCAAAGTTCCTAAAGTTAAAGCTCCGTTTAAGGCAAATTTCATATTTCCCGTTCCACTGGCTTCATAACCGGCAGTAGAAATTTGGATAGAGAGGTCTGCAGCAGGAATAATCCTTTCGGCTAAAGAAACGCAATAATTAGGCAAAAAGACGACTTTTAAACGGTCTTTGATGTCCGGGTCTTTATTTACCACTTCTCCAATGTTGTTTATCAATTTAATCAAACGCTTTGCCAGAAAGTATCCTGGTGCTGCTTTTCCGGCAAAAATAACCGTTCTGGGCACAAAATTACCATTGGGATTATCTTTAATGCGAAAATAACGGGCAATTGTGCCCATTACATTCAATAATTGGCGTTTATATTCATGCAGGCGTTTTATTTGAGCATCAAAAAGGGAATTTACCTGCACGCGTATTCCTGTTTCGCGATAAATGTATCTGCTTAAATGGCTTTTGTTTATATCTTTAACTTCGGCAAAAGAAGTGCGAAAATCAGAGTCATTTATATATTTTTCAATACCGCGAATTTCCTCCAGATTGGTGATCCAACCACTACCTATAAATTCGGAAATTAAGCTTGCTAATTGCGGATTACAGGTATGCAACCAAAGACGCGGTGTGATGCCATTGGTCTTATTTTGAAACTTTCCCGGGTATAATTCTGCCAAATCGGGAAAAATTCTTTCACAGAGGATTTTAGTATGTAATTTGGCAACTCCATTAACAGTATGCGAACTATGAATTGCCAATTGCGCCATTCTGATAGCTTTTCCGTTGGTTTCTTCAATAATGGAAAGATTACGCATTTTGGCTAAATCGCCAGGATACAAACGCACCACTTCTTCCATAACTACATTATTTATTTGATATATAAGCATCAGATGCCGTGGCAGTAATTCTTCAAAAAGAGCAATACCCCATTTTTCCAGCGCTTCAGGCAAAATAGTATGATTGGTGTAAGAAAAACAGCGCTTGGTGATTTCCCAGGCATTTTCAAAACTCATTCGTTCTTCATCAATCAAAATTCGCAACATTTCCGGAATAGCAAGAGCCGGATGCGTATCATTCAACTGAATGGCAATTTTATCCGCAAAGTTATTAAAACTATGGTGATAGCGTTTCCAATGCGCAAAAATATCCTGCAAAGTGGCAGAAACAAAGAAATATTCCTGCTGTAAACGCAACATCCTGCCCAAATGAACATTATCATTCGGATAGAGAACTTTGCTGATGTTTTCGGAAATGGTTTTCTTCTCCACTGCCTTTACATAATCGCCATTATTGAAATATTCCAAATCAAATTCCGCAGTGCTGGTTGCCTGCCACAAACGTAAATTATTCACATTGTCCACTTGATAACCAGGAACAGGAATATCCCAGGCAACTGCCAGAACATCTTCCGTATCAATCCAATGGTGTTCAATTCTGCCATCGGGAAGGGTCTCGCTGATAACCTTGCCCCCAAAACGCACACGGTAAGTTAGTTCCGGACGATTGATTTCCCAGGGACAACCATTTTTACGCCAATTATCAGGTTCTTCCACTTGATAACCCTGAACAATCTGCTGTTTGAAAATGCCATAATCATAACGAATACCATATCCATAAGCAGGATATGCCTGGGTGGCTAAAGAATCCATAAAACAGGCAGCTAAACGTCCTAAACCACCATTCCCCAATCCCATATCCGGTTCCAGTTCAATAATATCCTCCAAAGAAATACCCATTTCCTTCAACATATCGTAAACTTCGTTATACACATCCAGATTGATTAAACTATTGGTAAGCATTCTCCCCAGCAAAAATTCCAGCGAAAGATAATAGACCTTCTTCACATCCTGCTTGCGATATTCATATTGAGTGCGCAACCATCTTTCTATCAGCAGGTCTCGTAAACTGAGAGCTAACGCATAATAAATATCCCAGGGCTTAACTGTTGTTATATCTTTTATTAATGAATATTCCAGATGATTCAGAAATAAGGACTTCAGTTCGCTCTCACATTCTTCTGCCTTGTCCGTAAAAAAGATGGAGCGATAGTCATTCTTTTGTATATAATCTTCTTTCATTCATTGCACCTTCTCTGTTCTTATGAACACTTTTCCAACTGGGGAAAAGGGAATTGTTGTCAAGTAAAAAATGAGGAATTTACATTAGGGCACTGAAAACAACTAAAAAATGAAGAATGACAAATTAAAAAAGGTTGAGAAGGTTTAGATGGTTGAGAAGGTTTAGAAGGTTTAGAAGGTTGAGGGGGTTTAGAGGGTTAAGAATGTTGAGATGCCTTAAAAGCCCAAAGGGCGATACAATAATAGCGATGGTGGCGTAAGCCCCTCGAAAAATGAAAGCCCCGATTTTTTTCTTTTTTCCCTTACCTAATTCTAAAAAAGCCCAAAGGGCGACTCAATGATGTAGAAGGTAGCGTAAGCCCCTAGAAAATGAAAGGTGAAAGGTGAATGAAGAACGGAGAAGGAATTAAGTCAGAAGTCGTCACTGCTTGTATAACTATATCCCTTTCTTCAAATTAGTTTAGCAATGAGGACTCTTGACGACCTGTGAATAAAAATAGTTCATAAATTATAAAGTAATATCGGTGCTTTCTGTGTTCTCGGTGTTTAAAAAATCTCTTTTCCTCTTTTTCTCTTTGTAAAATAAATCTCCTTTCCTCTTTCTCTCTTTGTAAAATAAATCTCTTTTCCTCCTTCTCTCTTTGTAAAAAATCTCGGTGCCCTCGGTGTTAATAATAATCAGCAGCATCTGAACAAAAATAAAAGAACATATTATTTTTCTTGACGCCATACCCTTCTTCAAATATTAAACACTTTACCAGTAATTAATATATCTGATTATAAGTTAGGAACTAAGTTTTCTCAAGGAGGAAATATGAGAAAGTCATTGTTTTTGATTCTACTAACCCTTTCCTTTATAGGAGGGTTATTCGCACAGGTAAATATTCAAAGTGGCCAGAATGTAACCCAAAACTTTGATGTTTTGGGAACTTCAGCTACTGCAACCATACCTACCGGTTGGAAAGCTGATAAAAATACAACCGTTAGAAGTGTGGGAACTTATTCTGCTGCTGGTACTGCCACTGAACAAAGGGCAGGGAATAATATGAGTTCATCTGCTACAAACGGTATCTATAACTATGGGGCAGGAGATGCAGCTACTGCTACCGATAGAGCAATTGGTTTTATATCTTCCGGTTCTGCCACCAAGAGTGGAAATGTCTATGTTCAGTTAACCAATAATGGCAGCAGCGCCATCAACTCTTTTTCCATAAGCTACAATGTGGAAAAATACCGGATGGGAACTAATACAGCCGGTTTTGCCATTCAGATGTATTATTCCGCAGATGGAGCAACCTGGACTAATGCAGGAAGTTCATTTTTAACTTCATTTGCAGGTTCAGATGCTTCAAATAGTGGCTATGATTCAGCTCCAGGGGCAACAGTTCTAGTATCTGCTACTTTATCCTATACCCTTGCAGCTGGAAGTTCTGTATATCTTGCTTGGAACTATTCCGTAACAAATGGTTCAACCACTTCCAATGCTCAGGGCTTGGGAATTGACGATGTAAGCATTACTGCGGAAGGTGCACCCACACCGGTTATTGTAGTTAATGCCAATTTAACTCCTTTTTCTACTTATACCGGTACTCCTTCGACAGCTCAGAGTTACACTTTGAGCGGTCAAAATTTAACCGGAAATATCACGGTTGCTGCTCCTACAGGTTTTGCTCTTTCTACTGATGGAACAACCTATACCAGCAATTTATCTTTACCAGCCACTTTTAACGGTTCGGTATATGTACGCTTAACCGGAGCCACGGCAGGAACTTTTTCCGGCAATATTGTGCATTCCAGTACCGGAGCATCTAATGTGAATCTTGCTGTGGAAGGAACTGTTACCAATCCTACTCCAACAATTAATATTACAGCTAGCTTAAACCCCTTCAGTACTCAATTGGGAACTCCCTCTGCTGCTCAAAGTTATACAGTAACGGGAACCTTCTTAACTACCGGAATAAGTGTTACTGCACCTGAAGGTTTTGCCCTTTCTACAGATAATACTACCTTTACCAACACTCTTACTTTAGCCAGTAATTTCAGCGGACTTGTTTATGTGCGTTTAACAGGAGCCACGGCAGGAACTTTCTCCGGTAATATTGTTCATTCCAGTACCGGCGCTGAAACCCAGAATTTGGCTGTAAGCGGATTGGTTATTGATCCTAATGAAGCAACAACTTTCCTGGAAGAAGAATTTATTTATCCCGCTGGCGATCTTTTAACAGATCACGGTTGGTATGCTCATAGTGGAGCAGGAAACCATCCTGTTATTGTTGCGAATGAAGGTTTAATCTATCCCGGTTATTATGCTTATCAGGGTTTAGCCGCTCAAACAGTTTTCTCGGGTTCGGCAGAAGATGTAAAAAAGGCCTTTGCGGATCAGACCTCGGGCACTTTTTACGCTGCCTTTTTAGTAAATGCTTCAGAGGTAAAAACCACAGCTGATTATTTCTTCCATTTTCTACCCAGTTTGTCTTCATCAACTGACTTTAAGGGCAAAGTATTTGTGCAAAAAGATACTTCCGATCACTTAAGATTCGGTATAACTAAAGCAGCAAATGCTATTTCAGAATCTGCGGCCACTCCTTACATCTATAGTTTGGATACTACTTATCTGATTGTTATGAAATATGTAATTGTTTCAGGTGCTTCTAATGATGAGGTCTATATGTGGGTTAATCCAGTTATCGGAGAAACTGAACCTGCACCTCAACTTACGGCTGCTGATTTAACAGGAGCAGATATAGGAGCAATTGGAGCAGTGGCTATTCGTCAAGGTTCTAATGGTCCTATAGCCAGAATTGATGGCATCCGAGTCACCAATAACTGGGCTAAACTTTGGGAAGGGTCTCCTATGGAAACTCCAGTTATTCATACCAGCACAACCGAGCTTGATCCTTTGGAAAGCATTGTAAATCTTCCCTCAGACGAAACCAGAGATTATACTTTATGGGGAACTAATATCGTAGGTGGAATAACAGTTACAGCTCCCAACGGCTTTCAGGTTTCTACTTCTCAAATAGAAGGATGGGCTTCCAGTATAACTGTTCCCGCCGATTTTCACTCGCAAATTTATGTGCGGATGCTGGCAAACGCCATCGGTGAATATGAGGGCAATATTGTCCATACCAGTGGAGGTGCCGAACCTGTAAATGTTAGAGTAACAGGAGAAGCTCTTCCCACGCCTGTAACCTGGAATATTACTGCCAATTTAACTGCCTTCAGTTCTCAAGCAGGAACTCCTTCTGCAGTTCAATCATATACTTTAAGTGCTCCGGGAGCAATTGATCCTATTCAAATAACTACTTCCTATCCTTTTGAATTAAGTTCTACGGGAACAGGTAACTGGGGAATAAGTTTAACCTTGAGCAATAATTTTAGCGGAAATGTTTATGTACGGATGAATGCCACAGGTTCTGGAACATTCAACGAAATAATTTACCATAATACTACTTATGCTAATGAATATCAACTTCCCGTTAGCGGAACTGCCACACCTCAACCTGGAATGGCAAGTGATTTGTTTTTCTCTGAATATATAGAAGGCAGCAGTAGTAATAAAGCTATTGAAATTTTCAACGGAACAGGTGGACCGGTGGACTTGAGCAATTACAAGGTTTGTCTTTATGCCAATGGCGCTGCCACACCTTCAAATACATTAAATTTAACAGGAACTCTTGCTCACCTTGATGTTTATGTAATTGCTAATGCTTCTGCAAACGCCACTATTTTGGGATTAGCAGATACAACTTCTTCCGTTACTTTTTATAATGGAGACGATGCTCTTGGTTTATATAAATTAGGTACAACCGAAACCTTGATAGATGTTATTGGTACCATTGGCACAGATCCAGGAACAGCATGGAATGTAGCAGGAGTTGCAAATGCTACTGCTGAACATACCTTAATCCGTAAACCCACAATTACTCAGGGCAATTTGGATTGGGCTGCCAGCGCTGGAACTAATGCCGATGATAGTGAATGGATTGTTTATGACCAGGATTATACTGATAATCTGGGAATGCACACCTTTGGCAATATGGTTGTTATGCCTGTTTTCAATCCTCCTGCTGGGGCTTATGCTACTCCCATCAATGTAACTATTAGCACAACAACTTCTGGAGCTGTAATTCACTATACTACTGATGGTTCAGAACCCACAGAGGCATCTCCTGTTTACAGCGCTCCAATACCTGTCAGTTCCGATACCACTATCAAAGCTAAAGGTTATGCTACCGGTTATTCGCCCTCTGCAATTGCTACTGCTTTTTATGATTTTCCGGAAAATGTTTCTACTATAGCACAACTGAGAGAAGGAACTTTAGGTAGTGCCTATCGCCTTACGGGTGAAGCAGTTCTTACTTTCCAGCAGGCAAATCGTAATCAAAAATATGTTCAGGATGCAACAGCTGCTATAGTTATTGATGATCCTAACGGCAAAATAACCACTACTTATAACCTCTACGATGGCATAACCGGAATAACAGGAACTTTATCTTCTTATTCTGGATTACTACAATTTGTTCCTATTGCTGATCCAGGAGCTGCCACCTCTCATAATAATACAATTGTTCCTGTAACGAGAACTTTGGCAACTATCACATCTGCCGATCAGGCAAAACTGCTTAAGATATATAGTGTAACTTTAACTCCCAATGCTACTGGCGTTTTTGCTGCTACAGCAGAAAATATTACTGCTACCGATGCTTCCGGAACGGCTGTTATGAGAACTTTCCCCAATGCTGATTATGCCGGAACCGCTATTCCAACAGACCCTGTGGATATCGTCTGTCTGGGAGGTCAATATAATGACACGATGCAATTCAGTCCGCGTTTTCTGGCAGATATAACTCCTGCTGCTGGAATTTTGGAAGCCCCGATTGTTAATATTTCTCAAGTAGCTGGAATGATAAACCTTAGCTGGAATCAGGTTCCTGGAGCTACTAACTACAGAATTGAATCCGCAGATGATCCTTATGGCACCTGGTCTACCGTAACTACAACTCCCAATTTATTCTATAGCGGCGCGGCTGTTTCCAAAAAATTCTATCGGGTTATAGCAACTAACTAAACAAGAAACCCTATTCTTAATAAAATAAAGAGGTGGAGATTTTTTCTCCACCTTCTTTCTTCTGCAGATTTCCCTTGACTTTATATCAACATTTGGATAGTTTATCTTATAAGAACTAAACACAAGTGGAGGTATAAAATGTTTTTAACCGGAACACAACTTAAAGAGGTCTTCCTCAAAGCTAAAAAACAGCGTTTTGGTATCATCGCATCCAATGTTGTTTTTGACACTCAGGTAAGAGCTCTCATTCAAGGTTACGCTGCTGTCAATTCTGATGGCTTAATGCAAATGAGTACTGGTGCCTGTAAATATGCAGCAGGCATTTCTCAGGATTTGCATATAGGGGCAAAAATGATTTCCGCAATGGTAAAAATCTTTTCTGCTCAGTTTCCCAAATGTGGAATTGGATTGCATATTGACCATGCCACACCTAACTATTTTGATTTTATTAAGTTCTGTATTGAAAACGACCTCGTTTCCTCTGTAATGATTGATGCCTCGGCAGAAAAACTGGAGGATAATATTCGGATTACTAAAGAGGTTGTGGATTTAGCACATAAATATAACATTTTAGTAGAAGGTGAAATCGGTCATATCAAGGGTACCGAAGATGAAATTGTTTCCGAAGATGAGCTCTATACCAAACCCGAAGAGGCATTGGAATTTGTAATAAAGACCAATGTAGACCTTTTTGCTGCTTCCGTAGGCACAAATCATGGCGTTACTAAAGGTGAAAATGTAGTCCTGCACTTAGATTTAATTAAGGAAATTGATGACCTGTTGATTAAAAATGGAGCGGAAAGAGGACTGGTTTTACATGGAGCTTCCGGATTAACTGATTGGCAACAACAAACAGCTATTGCCAATGGTGTGGTGAAAATCAATAAAGATACTCATTACCAGATGGATATGGCTTCTGCTATTCAAGAATATTGGGAAAAGGAAAAATATGCCATTGTTTGCCCACCTGATGTTGACCCTGCTGCCTATATACCTAATAAAAGCAAGTTTGACCCTCGTAAATGGTTAATCAAAGGGGAAGAGAAAATGCAGAATACGGTTATGGAATTCTGCAAAATGTCTGGTAGCGCTAATAACAGTATTTTACTCTAACTAAAGGAGAAAAATTATGACAAATGTAGCAATCAACGGTTTCGGACGCATTGGACGTCTGGTTTTACGGGTAATTTTGGATAGCCATCCTGAGCTGAATGTTGTGGCTATAAATGATCTTACGGACGCTAAAACGCTGGCACATCTATTTAAATATGACAGTGTGCATAAGATATATCCTGGCAATGTTTCCAGCGAGGAGAATTATTTGGTTGTGAATGGCAAAAAGTTCAGGATTTTTGCGGAAAAAGACCCTGAAGTTCTTCCCTGGAAGGACTTGGGAGTGGAATTCGTAATTGAATCCACCGGTATCTTTACTTCTAAAGAAAAGGCATCCAAACACTTGAAAGCGGGTGCTAAAAAGGTTATTTTAACTGCTCCGGCAAAAGATGAAGTGGATGCAACAATCGTGATGGGAGTAAATCATACCTCTTTAAAAGCTGAACATACAATTGTTTCCAATGCTTCCTGCACTACCAATTGTCTGGCTCCAGTAGCAAAAGTTCTGCAGGATAAATTTGGTATCCTGAATGGCTTAATGACTACTATTCACAGCTATACTAACGACCAAAGAATTTTAGACCTGCCCCATAATGATTTGCGTAGAGCCAGAGCTGCCGCAATGAGTATGATTCCAACTTCCACAGGAGCTGCCAAAGCTATCGGTTTGGTTATTCCTGAATTAAAAGGCAAACTGGATGGAGTAGCAATTAGAGTTCCTACCCCGGATGGTTCTTTAGTTGATCTTTGTGCCAATCTGGAAGTGGAAGTTACCAAAGAAGAAGTAAATATGGCTATGAAAGAAGCGGCGGAAACATATCTAAAGGGCTATTTAATGTATACGGAAGAGCCAATTGTGTCTATAGACATTGTTGGTAATAGCTTTTCCTCCATTTTTGATGCCTTGATAACTTATACCAAAGGTAAAATGGTGAAGGTCTTCAGCTGGTATGATAACGAATATGGATATTCTAACAGAGTAGTGGACTTGCTGGAATATATGCGTAAGCTGTAAACTGTATAGATTTTTACACCGAGAACACTGAAGACACTGAGAACACCGAGAAAAAGAGTTTAATTCACTCTTTCCTTGGTTTCAAATAGTGTAAAGAAACAATATTTTCAGTGTTTTCGGTGTATATAATATTCCCCAAGAAAGCAGTTGACATTTTTCACTCTTCTTCAATTAGGTAATTTATTAAAATTTCTGTTGGAAAATGCATAATTATTTTTTACCTTCTGTGGAGTATTGTTTTTGCAGAAATGACAAAGGAATTTTCATTCCAGAAATGATATTATATCTTTATAGGAATTTAGCTAAAAATTTATGAGAGAATATCCAAAGTCCATCTTCACTATTGATGTGGAGGATTATTTTAATGTAACCGAAGAAAGAGGTGAACCACCTGTTTCCGAATGGGATTCTTTACCCAGTATTGTAGAAAGCGGTTTTTTGAAGTTGCTGAACTTGCTGGATACCTATCAGGTGAAGGCAACCTGTTTCTTTTTGGGTTATGTAGCCAAAAAATATCCGCATTTAGTGAAAGAAGCACAGAAAAGGGGACACGAAATTGCCTCGCATGGAATGTTTCATCGGATTGTTTATAAAATGAGCAAGGATGAATTTACCGCCGATTTGCTACAATCCAAAAATATTCTGGAAGATATTTGTTCCGAGCAGGTTACAGCTTTCAGGAGTCCCAGTTTTTCTTTAACGGAAGCAAGTCCCTGGTTTTTTGAGACCTTGGCAGAGACAGGTTTTATTGCCGATTCTTCTGTTTTTCCCGTAAAAAGGGACTATGGCGGTTACAAAACAACGCAGAAAAAGCCCTATTGGATAACGACAGAAAAAGGTGATATATGTGAATTTCCGATTTCTGTAGCGCCCTTTTGCGGTAAAGAAATTTGCTTTTTCGGGGGTGGCTATTTGCGTCTTTTTCCTAAGCGGGTTATTTTGTATATGCACAAAAAGCTGGCTAAACAAGGAATTCCTACTCTTTTTTACATTCATCCCAGAGAAATGGAACCGCAACATCCGCGTTTGAAAATGAACAAAATGGCATATTTCAAGAGTTATGTAAACCTGAATACGGTGCAACCTAAGCTGGAAGCTATACTTTCCAGCAGTAAGTTTATAACTTGCCGGCAGTATATAGAAACCTGCTTTCCGGGAAAAAGGTTGTCCTCATCCTTTACTTAATAAGGAAGATTTGTAGTCAGCAGGAACTATATTAAAACTATGAAGGATAATTAAATGCAGGAAAATAAAACCGCTTCTTTCTTTGATCGCTATTCAATTGATTTTAATGCTATTTACGGTAGCGGCACAGGACCTTTTCAACGCTTAATCAATAAATGGTTTCGGCAGACAATGTTAATCCGTTTTCAAAAGACAATTGTTGCCTGTAACCCCTTGGAAGGAAAGACAATTCTGGATGTTGGTTGTGGTCCTGGAATTTATTCTATAACTTTAGCAAAAGGTTCTCCGAATTTTGTTTACGGTATTGATTTTGCACCTTCAATGGTAGAAATAGCCAGACAAGAGGCAAAGAAAGCAGGGGTGGAAAATATCTGCCGGTTTGAAATTGCCGATTTTAATACCCTGCCGGAGGACAAGCAGTATAATTACCTTATTTTAATGGGTTTTATGGATTATATGAAAAATCCCAAACAGGTTATTGAAAAAACAATGCGTTTGGCAAGTGATAAAGTTCTTTTCAGTTTTCCTTCCGATAAAGGCTTTTTGGCTTGGCAACGGAAAATCCGCTATAAATTTAAGTGTCCACTTTACCTTTATAATGAAAAACAACTGGAAAACCTGTTTTCGGATATTTCACCCTGGCATTATACCCTTGAAAATATAGGGAGGGACTTCTTTGTGACCTTGGAAAAAGGGGAAAACCTTTAGGCAGATGGAATTACCTACCCATTGCTTACCCATTACGGATGGCATTAGTAATGGGTAAGCAATGGGTAAGCAATGCTATTAAGGAAGAAAATGGAACTGTCTATATTTAGAAGTAGTTACAAATATTGCAGGGAAATATATAATTGAATAGATAAGAGCCCTATTCTTGCTCAACCTTCTAAACCTTTTCAACCCTCTAAACTTTGCGCTGATAGTGAGTTACGAGGAAATCTACCTTCTGTTATCTTCATCTCTTGGCTTTTAGCTATTTGCTTTCTGCTTTTTAAACCCCTTCGCTTTCTGCTCTGGGCTCTTTGCTTTCAACTCTCACAATCTTTTATTTCTATTTTATTCAGCGGAAATTTAATCCGCATAAATCCGCATCATCCATAAAATCCTTATTGCCGATAATGCTACAATCCTACTGAAAGGTAGAGAGTGCGATTTCCGTTTAGCCAGGATTGTTGCCATTCCGTTTTCAGGTTAATTACTTTTCCTTTAAAGGTTACTTTGGCAAAGACCCTATCATCCTCACTGGTGGCACAAATGCATCCCTCCGGATTTTCCGTGTCTGTTTCGGGCAAAATAAGAGAAGTAAGGGTTTGCCAGGTTTTAATTCCGGCAGAAATTTGCCATTTTGTCCTGTGATAGTGAAAAGCGTTTTCCCAATAAAAGCTGTTGTTTCGGCGTTCAATTTTATCTTCATAATGATAACGGAGCAAAAGAGATAAGGTCAGTTTCGGATTTAATTCGTGATCTATCTTAAACCGCAAACGATAATGGACAGGAAGAGTAGCTATATAGCTTGAATCCGTTTCAGTTACGATTTCCTTATCCAGAAGGGTTAACTGTAAATTTATAATGGTATAAGAGGGATTAAAAGTAAGATTGAATATCCCTCGTGAATTCCAGTTCGGACTTTTAAGGGCATTATTTTTACGCACTAAAGCATAGCGCAAACCGAGGGACATATTTTTCAGTAACTGATAATCCAAATTCCAGTCAATTTCCCGATTTTCTCCTTGATTGTCTAATAGATAGGGCTTTGCAGCATAAGCAGGCAATTGTTTTCCCTGTCTATAAGAATAACTGAGTTCCTGAGAAATATAATTATAAATGAATTTAACGGAGGATTGAAAAGCAATGTTTTCTTCCAGAAGAGAGGTTTCTGCAGATAAAACATAGTTTTCCCCGGTTGTTTTAGCCGAAATTGAGTAGGCATTCAGTTTTTTTACCCAAAGCGTATCGGCAAAGTCCCGATCGTAATTCTGGTTATAAGCCAACAAGGCAAAATTATTGTTTTTATAGTGATACTCCAGTCCTCCGGCGATAATTTCTTCCTGAACGGAAGTTTTCTCGGACTGAACCGATTTATAAAGTGACCCGATTTTGCCTTCTTTCAGAGAAGCATTGCGCTTTTGACCGGAAGCCATAAAGAAAGCGGAAAAATTGTTTACCCGCAAAATAACTCCTGTTCCAAAAGGAGAAAAGGAAGAAGGATGCCCTGCTCGGTTTATGGCAAAAAGGGAATTTCCTCCGCTTTTTTTCAGAATAGTTCCCATACCAAAAGTAGGACGAAAGGAACCAAAATGAATTTCCGAGGGTTTATTTTTAGAAGGCATAGCCGATAGCTGGAAATTGGCATAAAGTTCTGAATTTTCCTTTTTATAAAGATTAAGGTTAAAGCGCATATCTTTCTGGCGAAATTGAAGATTTGCCAGTCCATTAGCAAAGGTCTCCTGATATTTTGTCCGGCTCTGAAGGTCTACCTTATGCTTTCCTGTTTCCAGTTCCGTGTAAAGTTGATTCAGCCAGTTATCTTCCAAGGTTTCGGATTCCAGCTCCGGTATTTCTTCTATTTGGCTAAATAAAGGAACACAGCAAAAAGTAAAGAGGACAAGAAACCAGCCAAAAACCTTCACCAGGCAGAGCCCAAATCCACAATATGAGTTAAATCAAGTTCTGTATGAGTGCGCACAGCATACATCAAATTCACTTTACCTATCAGCACTTTCAATCCCAGTCCAAAACGCGCGGGTTCACTTTGCCAGGAACTTTGAATTATTAAGGGTTTTGCTATGGCAAGAGAAGTTGCCAGAGAATAACTATCCTTTTCCTTGGGTCTGAAGGAATATGATGTAGCAAAGGAAGAATTTTCATTGGCGTTAAAATTGGCAGAAAGGGTAAATGTCCTTTCTTCCGTGCGGATATTATTACAGCGTATTTCGCTTCCGAACCTTTTATTCTGAAAAGAAAGAGCAAAATCGNTATCCCAGGTATACCAGCTTTGNTCNGCTATTTTTTCNTAGATTAAATGCTGAGTTGCACCTATGCGAAAAAAGGAAAAACTTGNGCTTAAAGCCAAATATTCATTTTGCCAGCGATAATCCGTATGCGCCAGATAGTCAATTCCCGTAGCTACTATCAACGGTTTTACGGGAAAGGCACTATGCAATCCATAAACATTGATTTCGCTTATGCCAAATGGTTGATGCCAACTAAAACAAATTCCGCTTTCCCCAATTACGGGAGAAAGAGTATAATCCGCAGGTGAAGCCGATAACATAGTGATTCCTGATAAGGCATTAGCAGAAGCGGAATTTTCCGTTGTAACAGAAAACAGGAAAGGGTTGGAACAAAACAGGATAAAAGTTACGCTCAGGAGATAAATATATTGTTTTCCCGTTTTGAACCACATAGCATTAACACTTTAGTTGATAAGCTGTTATGGGCTCAATACAGGTTTACTTCACTCTCCGGATCAAAGAAATGTGCCTTAGCCATATCAAAAGTAACGCTAAGGTCTTGTCCCATTTTAGGTAAGTCCTTAGGATCAAAACGCGCTGTATATTCGTTATTTGCTGTAGTTAAAATAACATGATATTCATTTCCCAAAGGTTCTACAAAATCCACTTTAGTAATAAATTTCTGGGGTGATTCAGCCATAGCGTCAAAACGGGAATCGTAGATATCTTCAGGTCTGATGCCCATAATAATATCTTTATTTGTATAATTCTGGAGAACTTCTGCCTGGCGAGGAGTAAGTTTCAGCTGATAATCTTCACTATCAAAATACAAATCACTTTCTTTTCTAATCAATTTGCCTTTCGTCATATTGATAGCAGGACTGCCAATAAAGCCGGCAACAAACATATTTGCAGGATTATTATAGATATTTAAGGGGGTGTCTATTTGCTGAATAACACCATCTTTCATAACTACAATGCGGTCTGCCATAGTCATTGCTTCCACTTGATCGTGAGTAACATAAATCATAGTATTGCCAATAGTATGATGCAATTTAACAATCTCTGCCCGCATTGCCACACGCAATTTGGCATCCAGATTGGAAAGGGGCTCATCAAATAAAAAGACCTTCGGATTGCGAACTATGGCTCTTCCAACGGCAACACGCTGTCTTTGACCCCCGGAAAGCTGACCTGGTTTTCTTTTCAGCAGTGATTCTATACCCAATAATTTTGCCGCGTCATAAACAATTCTCTTTATATCTTCTTTGGGAATATGCCTCATTTTAAGAGCAAAAGCCATATTATCAAACACCGTCATATGCGGATAGAGAGCATAATTCTGAAAAACCATAGCAATATCTCGTTCTTTGGGAGGCACATTATTAACCAAAACATTGCCAATATAAATCTCCCCGGAAGAGACCTCTTCCAAACCAGCTATCATTCTTAAAATTGTGGTCTTTCCACAACCGGAAGGACCTACAAGAACTACAAATTCCTTATCTTCCGCAGTAAAAGTTACATCTTTAACAGCATGAACACCATTATCAAAATACTTATTCAGGTTTTTTACGGTAACCTTAGCCATTATTACTCCTTTTGTGTTTACTCAAAGCAGGTAATAGGGAAATATGTCAAGAGAGAAATTATTGATATTATTCTAACAGTTATTATCCGTAGCTCCAGTTGGTGATTGATAGAGTTCAACCCGGTTGCGTCCATTAGTTTTTGCTACATAACATGCTTGATCAGCACAAGCAATGCATTTGGCGAGGTTTTTGGGCTGAGAGGAAATATGAAAATCACAGGCAATTCCGATGCTAATTGTGAAAGTAATAATCTGATTGTTGTAATCAAAGGAATATGCCTCAATTTTTTGGCGGAGGTCTTCCATAATGGAATAGCTTAATTTCTGGTCGGAATCAAAAAGAATAACTAAAAACTCATCGCCTCCATAACGGATGACAACATCACTTTTACGGAACTCAGAATTGAGAATACGAGCCAGTTCTTTCAACACAAAATCCCCTGCCAAGTGACCGTAATTATCATTTACCAGCTTGAAGAAATCAATATCTATCATACTGAAACAAACAGGAACATTATGCCGAGCCGCTAAAATTACCATTTGAAAGAGGTTTCCTTCCAAGTATCGTCTATTTCTTAAACCGGTTAAGCTATCGGTTAAAGAAAGTTCACCCACTTTCTCATAGAGTTCTTCAATTTTATAGAAGTTTGCTTGTAAACTCTCTACATAAGCATTATTCTGTAAAGATGCCTGATTGCTGAGTTCCTTGATACGACTTTCCAGATAGGGAACAGCATTATAAAAACGCGAAGGATCAAGGTGTTCTCGCATAAAGCGGGAAAGATGGATAAAAGAATCCCAGCTTTTATGCAAAAAGTAATTGGAATATTGATAATTCTGAATGGAATCCTTGAAATTGGAAAGCACACCACAGTTATAGTATCCGGCAAAAAAATAAAGCGTATGAAGTTGTTGAACATTCAGCATTGAAACAGGATATTTAATCAGTATCCGTTGATATTCTATCTTTTCAACGGAAGGCACAAGACGGTCTTCCATTGAAAACAATTCATACAATACCATTGCCGTGTTCAAGGATTTCTGTTCTAAAAGGTAATCCTTAATTCTCAGCAATAAGGTTTTTTTAATGATATTCTGCTTAAACCAGTTAATAGAAATAAGCCAACGGATAATAAAATTGATGGCGCTATCACTGCTATCCCTTTTATATGCTTCTAAAATCAGGTTTAACTGCGTCTCCAAAAGCTCGGCAGGTTTATTTTGATGACGATAGATTCGGGTTTGGGAAAGCTGGAATAAAGCCCAAAGCTCAAGATGTTTATTTTCTTCAACAGGTTCCAATTCTTCCAGCAGTTCTTCCGCATTCCCAAAATCCCCGTTTTCCGTTAAAAGATAAAGCAACTGAAGGCGATTAAAGATATTCATTAATTCCGGTTCGCTTTCCTTATGGTCATTCATAATCTTTTGCACATAAGGATAATAGGGCGAATCCTCTGTTACGGGACAATGACTTAGAAAACTAAGAAAATGATAAAACTCGCTTTCCTGTGTTGATTTCAGCTCCAGGAAATAATCCAGCAGATATTCAATAAGCAAACCGGAAAATTCACTGAAAAGCTGATTATCCAGGTTCCCTGAACAGGCAGGAATCACTATATCCGCAATCTTTTCTATAATTAGCAGACGGCTGTCCTCATTTGCCAAAATCAAATCGTGAACTAATTTCTTCAGCTTATTACGCGTATCTTGTTCCACATTTGTGAACAGGGAAATATTGTAAATATGAGGTTGGCTATTTTTTTGGGGGTTCATCTTCTTTTGCCGGGACGAAACGAAAAACGGTTTCATCAGGTTTAGTCAGCCCAAAATTCTCCCGTGCAGCTTTTTCAGCGGCTTCGGGGTCGGTCTTTAAGCGTTCATTTTCTTGTGCTAAACTATCATTTTGAGCTTTGAGGATGGAGGTTTCTTTTTCCAGCTGTTCTACCCGGCGTTTCAATTTCCAGGTATTCAGAAAGCTGTTATTAGCTAAAAATAGAATCCAGATTATCAACAGGACTATTATTGCCCAAAAGGCAAAACGCAAAGTAGGACTAAGCTTTTTCGTTTTGGATTTCATTATACACCTAACCTTGCCAGTAATGATTTTTTAATGTCTATTGCCTGATAGGGACAGAGTTCATGACAGCAGAGACATTTAATACACTGCTCTTTATGAATATAGGGCTTAGTATTATTTTGCCAGGAAATAGCTTTTACCGGACAGCTCTTTACGCATATTCCACATTGTTTACAGCGTTCACTTACCGCAGGATAAAAGTAATACACTTTCCGAAATGCTTTACGAGCAATACCGGGAACATATTTCAGCGTTTTCTGGATTACTTTTACGCTGTTTATATCCGCATCAGGTATGCTGTAGTTGCGGAAAGAAACAGGAATTTTAATCTCTGAAGGTAAAATGCCATCCATAATCAAAGCGGAACTTAAATAGGGAACATCTTTTAGCTGAAAACCCATTATGCGTGATGCTACATAATCCAATGCAGGAATGGAAGTTGAACCGAAAAGAAGTCCAAAATGATGTGGCTTCCCTGCAGAAGGTCCGTTGCCATCCATACCTGTAATACCGTCAATTATGCTATAGGTTATCCGGTTGCCAATTACAGCATACAAAGCGGTAAGCATAGCAGCAAAACTATTAGTATCGGGATATAAACGATGATATTCACTTTTCGCCAATCCTGGAACAAAGCCGAAAAGATTTTTCAGAGCTCCTGTGAATGCGGTTAATTGATGGGTTTTATATTTGCCTACATTGATAACGATTCCACATTTGAACAGAGCTTCGCTAACCTTTATGCTAATATCCTTATAGCTTAATTCTCTAAAGCCCAAAGTAGAAAAATTGACTACTTTAAGATGATATTTTTCTGCCAGAGAAGAAAATCCGCAGGTTTGCCAGACAGTTTCAAAAGCAACAGAATTACCTGGACTGTCACCAAACCAAATCTCTTTTTTCCTGTCCAGAAAATAACGAATAATTGCTTCCAGCACTATAGGATGTGTAGTTACGGCTCTTTCGGGAGGATAAGCTCCCAAGGCATTGGGTTTAATTAATACCCTTTTACTATGATTTATTTTAGGGCTTTTTATTTCCCTGAAGAAATCGGCTACTGCCTCTTCTATAACAGGTAAATCGTAGGAGTCAATTCTGCGAATTTCTACTGCTGGTTTATTCATTTAGATGAATTTCCCTCTTCCGGAATATATAATTTAAATAGAAACAAAGGGAGACATTTATCTGGGTTTTATTCACATCTCCCAAAATAACTTGCATCGCAGAGAGATTAAATATACCATTTTTAAAACGATAACTTAAGCCCGCAGTTAAAGAATGTTGTGCATTATCTTCAATGAAAACTGCCTGCGGAACTGTATTCCAGACATAACTGGTATCAGGATTAACAACATTTTGAGCCAAACGAATCATACCGCTGTAAACATTGGAAGTAAAATGATAGCCAAGACGGTAAACTAATTTATCGCTCATTTTTTCCAAACCGGCTTTGAAAGTAAAACGATCATTAAAACTATCACAAATATCGCTTGTTTGTTCCCATTCGGCTTCTGTGGCAATGGTAAATTCCGGTTTCACAAATTCAAGTCCTCCTGTAAGCCAAAGAGGCATCTTGAAATCGTAGTTGGCGCATTTCAAATTCCAGCTAAATTTGGTAGCCGGCATCATACTGAAGCCAATATTAGCAGAACCAAGCTGGTATATAATTCCGGGCTGAAGGCGCAAATGATATTGGGAATCCCTTATGCGTTCATAACTTCTTAAAAATATGGGGTCATCTATATAATGGAATTGATTGTGCAAATTCAAACCCAAATGCAGAGGTCCGTTATGAAAAGCAATAAGAGCAGTTGCCTGATGAAGATTATAAACAGGAAAACGCTGAATTAAATCTGCTCCCTGATTGATAAAAAAGGAATAATCATCAAGGGTAATAGATTTAGGCAAATTGTAAAGCACACCAAGGGAAAATTTGTTCTCCAAGGCAAAACTTAAACCCAAAAGTCCCAAAGGAAAAGGAGAAGTGTAATTAGCATAAAGGGAATAACCCTCTGCCTCCAAGGATGGTTTAATATTCATTTCAATGAAAAACTTAGCTGAATCAGGTAAAACGGAAGCAGGATTTAAAAGAGCATTATCTAAACCACCTAAAACTGAAACACCCGTATAACCTCTTCCTGCAGAAGTTGAACCGATATAATTCCGACTGAAGGTATCATAAAAAGGATTGCTGAATTGAGGAAGCAAAAGATATAAGGAATCAGCTTGAGCCAGCAAAAAAATAGCCAGCAGACAAAAAATAACAGTAAAAAACAAGCGTTTAATCATCTTTCCTTACCTCTACAGGGGTTTAATTTCAATTGTTTGATGTCTTTCTTTACCTACCGATACAAGCGAAATAGCAGTTTGAATATGATCTTCTATGGCTTTAATGTAAAGTCGGGTTGTCAAAGGCAACTTATTGATATTTTTGCAGTTGCTGATGTCTGTATCCCAGCCGTCAAATATCTCATATACAGGTTCGGTAAGAATTAATTGTAATTCATTCAAATCCAGAGAACAGTGAATTTTCCCTTCGTATTTGTAACCGGTGCAGATTTTTAATTCTTCTATGCCGGTTAGAACATCCAGACAAGTGAGAACTGCATTATCCAAAGCATTTATCCGCGCAGAAAATTTTCCTGCTACAGCATCAAACCAGCCAATTCTTCGGGGTCTTCCTGTTGTAGAACCATATTCATTACCTATCTTCCGAATATAATCAACTTCTTCTTCATAAATCATTTCTGTGGGAAAAGGACCTATTCCTACTCTGGTAGCGTATGCCTTATAAACACCTAAAACCTTATTCAATCGCCTGGCTGAAAATCCTGTTCCAATTCCAACGCCATCAGTCATTACTCTGGAGGAAGTTACATAAGGATAAGTGCCAAAAGTTAAATCCAGTAAAGTTCCCTGAGCTCCTTCAAAGAGAATTGTTTTTTCCTCTTTAACGGCAATATTATTAAGCAAGATTTCCACATCGCCAACATATTTTTTCAAGTATTTCCAATCTTTATGCAGTTTTTCCACCAGGATATCCAAGTCCTGTTTACCTATTCCAATATGATGGTAACCATATAATTGCTTGATACGATATTTTAAAGTAATGGGGTTTGCCAGGTCTTCCATTCTAATTCCATATCTGGCAGTAAGATCACTGTAGGCAGGACCAATTCCTTTAAGGGTTGTGCCAATTTGCATTCCTCTGCGTTTAGTTTCAATTTCCAGGTCTATTTGTTTATGAAGTGGCAAAACGATTCCAGCCCGAAGGTCAATAAGAAGACGATTTTTAAAGTTAATTCCCGCTTGTTCCAGTGTTTTTATTTCCTCTATAACTGCTGGTGGATCAATTAAAACACCTGCTCCAATAAGGCATTTGGTTTGGGGATATAAGATTCCTGACGGAATAGTATGTAACACATATTTTTTTCCACCACTTACAATAGTATGACCGGCATTACTTCCACCTTGAAAACGCACAACATAATCTGCTGAAGAAGCTAAGTAATCAACTATTTTAGCTTTTCCTTCATCACCCCACATACTTCCCAAAACCAATATTGATGCCATTATCTTCTCCTTATATTATATAAAACATCTTAATCATTATTTCTATTTCTGTCAATCTATTTCTTCAGGTTAGCAATTGAACGAGTGAATGGTGAAAAAGTGAAAAGGTGAAACCCACGCATAAGATCGTGATGGTTCAGAAATAACGACAGGAAATAGTGCTCAGGCAAGTCAGTTGTGGTTCAGATACCGGAAGAACCATTATTTTCAACCTTCATCTTTCATTTTTCACACTTCATTTCTCCTTGACATAAAAGGTAAAAAAATTAGCTTGTTATATAGGATTCAAATTTTACAAGGAGATATAATGAAGAACTTTCTCACAGTCATTATCCTTCTGCTGTTTGCCTTACCTTTATTGGCAGAGGACTGGTTAACAATTTACAATAATGATCTTTCTTTAGTTCGCAGCCGTTTTGAGCTGGAGCTGGAAAATGGACGCCAGGATATCAATTTTAGCGATATAACCAGTAGAATAGACCCTGCTTCTGTAATTGTTACTGGAAATGGAATTCGCATAGCGGAGCAGAATTTTGAATACGATTTAGCTGGAAAATGGCAGATTATGGCTAAATATCTGGATAGGGAGGTTCTGATTATCACGAAAGACCAATCCAGATTAACCGGTATTCTCAAGTTTTATAGTGACAACAGCATAGGTATTATTGAAAAAGGAACTGAGCGCTTATTGGTAATTTCCGAAAGCGAAACTCAGTGGATTCAGCTGGCTGAATTGCCAGATAATTTTTACACAAAACCAACTTTGCATTGGAGCATAATTGCCTCTAAAAAAGCAAAATATCCTGTTCAAATGTCTTATTTAACGGGTGGCTTAAGCTGGGATGTTACCTATAACACGGTTTGGGACGAAAAAACCTTACAATTTAATTCCTGGGTAACCATCAATAACACTTCCGGCAAAGCATTTAACGATGTAATGCTAAAGCTTATTGCGGGAGACATCAACCGGGTTTATTCCGGCTATTATGGAAAAAGAGGCAGTTTAATCAGTTATGATGCAGGTATGGCACCAGAATCTGCCGCTCCTTCCTTTGAAGAAAAGGCATTTCACGACTTTCATATGTATACTTTAGACCAAAAGGTTTCCTTTGCCAATAATCAGACAAAACAACTGGAACTTTATCCTCCCAAAAACATTAAAGCTTATGCTGAATATCAATATCCCACCTATGCCGCTAATGTTAAAAGTATCATCAAATTCAAAAATACTGCAGAAAACGGTGCTGGAATGCCTCTTCCCAAAGGGATTATCAAGGTATATAAACAAGATAGCGATGGCAACCTGGAATTTATAGGTGAGGACAGCATTAACCACACTTCCAGAAATGAAGAGGTCTCTATCAATACCGGAACTGCTTTTGACCTAATTGCCTCTACCCGTTTGAAAGAACAAACACAAATCTCCAAATATATCACCGAACGTCTCATCCAAATCACTTTAAGGAATAATTCTAATAAAAACAAAACCATTAAAGTAACCCACCAACTTTCTCCTAATACCCGCATCGTGGAAGCCGATTATAAATATACTATAGATAATAACGATAAAGTTACTTTCAGCATTGATATCGCTCCCGATAAAGAAATAGTATGGACTTTTAGAGAACGCAGCGAGTATTAAACAAAAACGGAGTTTTGCTATGCGTGAAAAAATATTTTCCAACATCGTTGGAATTCAACGAGAAATGCTTAAATTGCTGGGAGAGGTTTCTGCCTTAACTAATAGTCCCTTAGCCATTGAAAATGCTATAGACGATGTTTGGCATCCCAAATGTGATGTCTTTCAAACAGATACAGAGTGGATTGTGATTGCCGAACTTGCTGGAGTAGAAAAGGATGAAATAAGCGTTTCCATTTCTCCTGAATACCTCAGAATTAGCGGAAATAGGGGTTTCCCCAATTCCAATACAACCGTTTGCTACTATAATATGGAGATTGAAACCGGAAGGTTTGACCGGAAGATATTCTTTCCGGATTTGAACATTGATAAGGATAACCCTAAAATTACCTATATCAACGGAATTTTAAGAATTGCCTTTAATCTGGCACCCATTGTGGAAAGGATTATTCCCGTGCAATAACAACTAATTTTTCCTTACCTTCTCTGTTTGTTGCCGGTTGCATACTTGTAACTTAACCTCCACTCATCAGCCACTCATCCTCAACCCATAGTAAAGGATGGGTTGTAGATGGGTGAATTGTAAGGAGAAAACGATGGGTGGCTTGCAGGAGAAAATAGATTCTTGTTTTAACCTTAAACCGGTTCCTCTCTCTGTTTTGTTTTGACCTTAAACCGGTTTATTTTCTGTTTGCAACTATATTTTGAAGCAACAATAGCATCATTTCTCTGTAAAAAATTTACGCTGTAAAGTCCGGTTTAGAGTTAAAACAAAACTTCAATACAATGGTAGATAATTTTATTACCTTTTTATTATAGATTCTTTCGTTAATGTATAGTTCTGAAAGAATTTATAGTGCGGTTGGATGAGCGCAGGGTTCTTGTTTTAACTCTCAATTTTGAGAATGGAGAAATGCTTACAATGCGGTTGCCAGAGAAATAATGAGAGGAAACTGGTAATTGGGCTGGCAGTGGCAAAATTGAAAGTCAAAACAAGCAATGTGTTACGAGAAAAGCAGTTCTCGTATATCAGCCATCTGTCTATTCTTTTTGCTGCAGGACTTTTTGATAGGTCTGAGCATTGATTTGCAGAATGGTTTCCAGATCGGGATCAGGAATAGGTTCCTGTTCATCCAATGCCTTTTTAACCAAATCAAACATATCCAGATAGGCAATTTTATTTTGCAAAAAGAGGACAGAAACCGCTTCCACTGCAGAATTGATAACTGTGGGATAAATTCCTCCCGCTTTAGCTGCTTCCAAACCTAAATAAAATAAGGGATAGCGTTGCGGGTCAATTTCCTGAAAGGTTAAAGGTGGAAGAGACATTAAATCCGTTTTCACAAGTTGCGATTCAACCCTTTGAGGATAGGAAAGAGCATACAAAATCGGCAATTTCATATCCGGCATACTCATTTGAGCTAAAAAAGAACCGTCAATAAATTCTACCAGAGAATGAATAATTGATTGCGGATGGATTACTGCCTTGATTTTTGAATAGGGCTGATTGAATAACCAATGCGTTTCCATCGCTTCCAGTGCTTTATTGAACATCGTTGCCGAATCCAAAGTAACTTTAGTTCCCATTGTCCAGTTCGGATTTTTTAGTGCTTGCTGAGGTGATATTTGGTTAAAATCCTCAAAAGACAGGTCGCGGAAAATACCACCCGAAGCAGTAAGATGCAAAAATCTGATTTCCTCTGCAGGATGATTTCCAATTGCCTGAAAAAGAGCACTAAGTTCGCTATCTACAGGCAAAATTGGCTTGCCCGCAAGCATTTTGGTTAAAATATGTCCTCCCATAATTAGGGATTCTTTATTTGCCAAAGCCAGTGTTTTATTGTTTTGTAAGATAGCATAACTATAGCGGAGTCCTGCCGAACCAGCTATTGCATTTAAAGCAATATCGTAATTCTCATTCGCAATTGCCTTTAGCAATTCTGCTTCGCCAAAATATATCCTTTTATCAGGATTTTCACTTTTCAGCTTGGTTTGCAGTTCCTTATCTTCTATTCCTGTAAAAATCAGACAGGGAATATGATGTTGATAAGCTTTTTGCAGAAGGGAAGAATAATTTTTCTGAGCTGTAGCCAAAACAATTGAAACATTCTGTTCTTCAGCCACTGCCAAAGCGGAGGTTCCAATTGAACCTGTTGCTCCTAAAAGAGCAATTGATTTCTTTACCATTGATAAGAAACAGAAATCCTTTGAGAATAGCCCAAATCGTCCTCCGAACCATTACGGAAGGCATAATTTAACCCTAAGCGCTTATAAGAAACCCCGATTCCGGCAGTAAAACAATCAATATCGTATCCGGCAAGTAAACACAAATTAGAAATTGGCTGAACTGCAATTCCGGCGTGGAAATCGGCGCTTAAATCACCCGTTTCCAAGGTTGCTTCTCTGTTTTCCAGTAAAATTTCACTCCGCACGGCAAGATGAACAGGAATATTCTTTATGGGAGAAAAATCATAGCTCAATTCCAAATCCAGATTGGGAATAACAGTTTCATTCTCTCCCCCTTCCCAAAGAACTTGAGTGCTGAAAAAATCTCTGAGGTTTACCCCTAAATTCGCCTGTTTATTTATCTGCCAAAGCATTCCCAGATCAGCTCCAAAAGCATAACCGCTGTTCTCTGCCAAAGACCTGTATGCCAGCTTGGGTGAAATTCCCAAATAGAGTGTTTTCTTAAGCTGTCTTGCCAAACCTGCATAAAGAATAAAGTCCTGATTGCTAATGGTTTTCCAAACGACAGGACGGTTTTCGTTACTTAAACTGTCATCGGGGTTTTCCAGTTTGGTTAATTTTATTTTATCTATGGCTAAGTGATTGAAAGTAAAAGAGGTTTTGGTTTTGGAGCCAATAATTAAACTTAGTTGATTTTGCGCCATTAAACCCTCAAAATGCTCACAGCGCATAAGCTCTATCCCGCTTTCAGGATTCAAAGCTAAAAGAGCCGGATTCCACCAACCTGCAGATAAACTGCCGACATAAGTAAGCCCTGTAGAACCCATTGCTGTAGAAAGAACTCCAGGACTTACAGCGAAAATTTCTCCCGCATATTTTGTAGCAGTAAGGGGTATAGTTATCAGCAACAAGCAGATAACCAGAACCTGGATTTTCATTTAACCTTCCTCTTGTCTGTTCATACTTATAAAAAACGGGAGAAAAAATGGTGGGCCCAGAGGGATTCGAACCCCCGACCAACCGGTTATGAGCCGGTAGCTCTACCAGCTGAGCTATAGGCCCCCTAATTTTTTTATTACATTTTCCCAGCTTGCCTAATTCCGTTTCGGAAAATACCAAATCTATACTTATATTAACTGATTTTATCAGCTTTGGCAAGTCGGAATTCCCTGCCCTGATTTACATTTAAAACCCTAAAATCCCTGAGGCAGATTTTCGTCAAGCCAAAAAAGTAAGAGAAAAAAGAATATTTTGTCTTGACAGATTGCAAGGAGACAAAATAAAAGTGAATAAATAAGAGGAAGATAGTTATATGTGTTACCAAAACAAGAAATTATGCCAACCTGACAAGATTGAACATACAATAGAAAAAAAGCATTTGCAAAACGCAGATGCTTTTTTTTTTGCCTTGGAGGTAGCGTGTTTATTGATGAAATAATTCGTAAAGGTCTGGAAGAAGATATCGGAAGTGGAGATATAACTACCCGCTATCTGGATTTGGAACCCCAAAGTAATATTGCCTACATTATTCCGAAAGAAGAAGGTGTCTTGGCAGGAGTAGATGTTGCACGCCTCGTTTTTCGGATGGTTGATCCGGAACTGAAAATCGTTCTCTATAACAAAGATGGCGATAAAATTATGCCCAATGAAGAAATTATGCGCTTGGAAGGGCGTCCTTCTTCCATTTTACAAGGTGAAAGGACTGCCTTAAACTTTCTGCAACGGCTTTCCGGAATTGCCACTAAAACGGCAAAATTCGTTTCCTTGCTGGAAGGAACAAATGTAAAACTTTTGGATACCCGTAAAACAACTCCTCTTTTGCGTTCCCTGGAAAAATATGCTGTCCGCGTAGGAGGTGGCTATAATCACCGTTTTGGCTTATTTGATATGGTGTTAATTAAAGAAAATCATATTCGTGCCTGTGGCTCTATCACGGAAGCAGTAAATCGCATCCGTAAACATAATACCAGCTATAAAATTGAAGTGGAAGTTACAAATCTAAAAGAAGTTGACGAAGCAGCTAAAGCTAAAGTGGATAGAGTGATGCTGGATAATATGACTCCTGCGCAAATAAGAAAGGCAGTAAAAAAATATAAAGATATTCTGGAATTTGAGGTTTCAGGAGGCATTACAGAAGAAAACATTCGTTCTTTTGCCGAAACAGGAGTGCAATTTATTTCTTCCGGAGCCCTCACTCATTCTTATAAGTCACTGGATATCAGTTTGTTATTTAAGGAGTAAAATATGGAAGAACAACTGAGAACTTTAGCCCAAATGCAAACCCTGGATGATGAAATTGGCCGCTATAGGGTTTTACAAAAAGAACTGCCCAAACAACTTAACGAAATTATTGAAAGCGTAGAACAAGCAACCGCCAACCTTCTTGAGGTGGAAACCCAAAGGGCAGAAATTAACAAAAAACAACGCACCCTGGAAATGGACATAAAACAACTGCAGGAACAACACAAAAAATATACCAATCAACTGGCAGAAATCAAAAACAACAAAGAATATAAGGCATTAAACAGCGAAATTGCCTATATCAAAGATAAAATCTCCGATCTGGAATCCAACCTTTTGGAATTGATGGACCAGGAAAACGAAATTAAAGAAAAGATCGCCTCTGCCAAAGCTGAACTGGAAAAAGCCGAAACCAGAAAAAAAGAAAAAGAAACCGATTTAAGAGAACAAATTGCTTCTCTGGAAACCAAGATTGAAGATGTTCGCAATAAAAGAAATGACCTAGCACGCACCTTGCCCGTTCCTGTGGTTAAACATTACGGAAATATGATTAAACATAAAAACAACCAGGCAGTTGCTTACAATCGCAATGGTTCTTGTGGGGCATGCGGTTTTGTGATTCGTCAACAAATGAGAATTGAACTTCAATTGCGACGCAAAATTATCTATTGTGAAAATTGCGGTCGCATTCTGATGAACCGTTTTGAGGATAATTCGGAAGACACCTCTAACTAATCTGAAGTTCTATTATAATTGTTGTTCTGAAAACATAGCTATTGTGCTACATTTTATCTGGATTCCTCCCTTCGCAGGAATGATAATGACTATGTGGAACAATAAATTGTTTACGGGGAAATTTGGTTTTTAGCAGTTTTGAATTATAATTTATAGAGGGAAGATTGGATGTTCGCTGCATTCAAAATGCAGAGGAAAGTCCGGACACCATAGGGCAGGATACTTCCTAACAGGAAGCTGCAGTGATGCAGAGCAAGCTCCACAGAAATAAACCGCCATTTTTATTGTTCAGAAATGGTAAGGGTGAAATGGTGGTGTAAGAGACCACCGGTATCTTTGGTAACAAAGATAGACAGGAATGCCTTATCCGGTGCAATGCCAAATAGGAAAGCTATGATGTTGCCCGCATCGCTTTCGGGTAGGCAGCTGGAGCTGTTTTGTGAAAAACAGCCAAGATGGATGAACATCACTTTCGGGAAACTGAAAGCACAGAATCCGGCTTATAAATCTTCCCCCTTTTTTTCGGAAGAACGACATTCTTGTCGTTCACATACAAACTGGTTGATGAAAACATCAACCTTTTAGAGGTATAAATGCTCAAAAAGCTGATAATCTTTCTCATTCTGGCAACTGCTATCGCTCTTTTTGCTTTAGCAAATAGACCACCCAAAGAATTTGTGTTACAAACCGATGTTCTGAACGAAGCATCAGGCATTGATTTTGGCATACTTAATAAACAGGTGCTTTTTAGCCATAACGATTCAGGAAATAAAGCTGAAATTTATGCTCTCACTATAGATGGCAAACTGCTTTCTACCCTAATTCTAAAAGGCACTAAAAACCGTGATTGGGAAGATATTGCCGTTGCCAAAGACCCCCAAAATGACATCAGCTATATTTATATTGCCGATATTGGTGATAACAACGCCAAATATAATACTGTTTATGTTTACCGCTTTAAAGAGCCACAGCTTACAGGCAAAAATGAAATCCTGCAAATTAGCGCAGTTGATACTATAGAAATAATTTACGAAGATGGACCTCGCGATGCGGAAGCAATCTTTCTGGAACCCAAAACAGGAGATATTTATATCATCAGTAAAAGAGAGGAACAGGTAGGACTTTACCGCGTTCCCTATCCTTTCAATTTCAAGGATAAAAACAATGCCAGGCGAATTGCTTCTTTACCTCTTTCCTGGGTCACAGCTGCAGACCTGAGTAATAATGGAAAACTGCTGCTGGTTAAAACCTATACGGGCATTTACAGATACAAAATAAAGCTGGATGATAAAAACATCATTATCCTCAGCAAAGAAGCCAAAACTATGCCCTATATTACTGAACCTCAAGGTGAAGCAGTTTGTTGGGATGCCAAAAACAAAGGGTATTTCACCCTTTCCGAAGCTGCTGCAGGAATAAACCAAACCCTCTATTACTACAAATAGTGCAATCCTCTTTTAACCTCTTGACTTCTCAACCTCTTGACTTATAGCTTTGTTTCTTTGGCAATAAAATCCCTGTGGGCATCAAAGGCAATAACAGGCAGATTATTCAAGGGAAAGAATTTTACATCAACAGCATCATCTCCGGCTTGAAGTTTTCCCCCAATAGCTTTCATCCTGAATCCGATACTGAGAACTCTTTCATAGATTGGACTTTTGCCAAAAAACCAACCCACGCAATGCATAATTTTGCCTTTAAGACCTGTCTCTTCCTCCAGTTCCTGAAGGGCATTTTCTTCCGGAGTGAGGTTAATTTCCATATAACCACTGGGCAAAGCCCAAAAACCTGCTTTGGGTTGCAGACCTCGTTTCACTAAAAGTAATTCCCTGTTTTCATTGAAGAGCACAATTGCTACTGCTGGAATAGGATTTTTGTAATAAACCCAATTACAAGCAGGACAATGAGGTCTCAACTTATTTTCGTGGTCTGTTTTCAGCTCAAGTTTATGCCCGCACCGGAGACAGAAATTTACATCTTTGTAGTTAGCAGAATTAAGTTTTCTCATATTTTCTTTTTAATTTCTCCAATTTCTTTTGTCAAGCAGAAAAAGTTATATAGTATAAAACTCTCTGGATTCCTGCCTGCACAGGAATGACAAAGGAATTTCCCAAACGGATATGATATTAGCCGGGGAAGTGAAAAAGCGGAAGACAATATTATCTTCCGCTTTAATCTGTTTCTCTCTGTTTAGCTTATTCAAATTTTAGAATAAGAATGGAAGGTTGATTGTTAGTATCCAGCACATACAAGCGAATGGTCTTCCTGTTTTCCTTTTCCATATTGGTCTTCGCTTTTTCCAGTTCTGTATTGAATTCTTTGGGGCTGTTCACTTCTTTGCCTTCAATTTTTAGAATCACATAACCAACTTTTAATCCAGATTTGGCAGCAACGGAATTCGGTTCCACTTTAGTTACTACAACACCTTTATCGCTTTTCACATTCAAGCGCTTTGCTGTAGGACTATCTATTGCTTCTACAGTGATTCCTGTAGCAAGGGTTCCTTTGGTTGTATCTGCTGTAGCGATAGTATCTTCAGGATATGCTTCCAGGATTACTTTCACGGTCATTTCCTTTTTATTGCGCAAGATTTTTAATGCTACTTCCTGTCCTGCTTTGGCAGTAGCGATCGCTATACGGAATTTTGGAACGCTGGTAATTTTCTGACCGTTTATTTCCAGAATAATATCCTCAACCTGGAGACCTGCTTTTTCGGCAGGTGAATCTTTTTCTACTTTGGCAACAAGAACTCCTGCAACTTCTTTCAAACCGTAGGATTCCATAATATCCTGGGTTATTTCCTGAGCCAGAATACCAATATAAGCCCGGGTTACTTTTCCACTGGCTACAAGGTCTTCTACCACCCGTTTGGCAAGATTGATAGGTATAGCAAAACCGATTCCTACATTGCCTCCGTTGGTGCTTGCCAAAGCAGCATTGATACCTATAACTTCTCCTTTGATATTTAACAAAGGACCGCCACTGTTTCCACTGTTGATAGCAGCATCGGTTTGAATAAAATCCTGATAGATAGGAGCATTATCACCCAAATTAAGATTGGCTCTGCTGGTTGCAGAAATCACTCCCAAAGTTACTGTTCTATCCAGCCCTTCGCTGAAAGGATTGCCAATAGCAATAGCCCATTCGCCAATTTGCAGTTTGTCCGAATCACCTAAAGGCGCAACAGTTACTTTTTCACCTTCTTTAACTACAATTTTAATAACTGCAACATCGGTATTGGGGTCTAAACCAACTACTGTTGCAGTATAGACAACTTTATCCGCCATCGTAACTGTAATTGTACCTTCCCTGCCCTTTTCTACTACATGGTTATTGGTTAAAATAAATGCTTCACGGGTATTAGGGTTATATTCATAAATAAAACCGCTTCCTAAAGAAACAATAGGACGCGTCTGTTCCTGAGGAAAATTGAAAAATTGACGGAACCAGGGATCGTTAAAAAAGGGATTAATATAATTCTGAACCGTCACTTTTGCTTCTACCCTAATCTGAACTACCGCATCGCGAACATTTTTAACTACTTCTACTACAGGATTGGGGGCATTAGGGTCAATCATATTATCTTTTGCTATGGCACAACTCATTAAGAATAATGCCACTATCACCAGGACTATTTGTTTCCACATTTTCATCATTAAATCTCCTTCTTCTGAAATTAGATTTACTTTTATTTATACTTGCGAAAGACAAAAAACCTGCGGGGAAACCCGTAATTAATAAAATTCTAAAAACAATTTATCCTGATTAGTGTTTACAGTCAAGTGGAAAATGAAGTTCTTTCTGAAACAATATTTAATAGGATTCAGCATCAAGAGCGAAATGACAAACGCTAACATCATAGGCAAGAATGCTATCTTTGTCATTCCGGTGCAAGTAGGAATCCAGTATAAAACAAAAAAGGGCGGAAGTTAATTCCGCCCTTGCTATATAATTATTAGTGTCTAACCCTTCAACTCTGCCTATTCCATCAGCAGCATCTTCCGCGTAGAAACATAATTTCCCGCCTGCAAGCGATAGAAATAGATACCGGAAGAAAGGGTATTGCCTTTCTCATCCTTAGCGTTAAAGACCGCTTTATAATGTCCAT
>JGI11944J13513_1000184_pt1 | contig 70336 bp, 52 predicted proteins | sample TerdegcoTASludge_FD_13513 | JGI IMG/M metagenome (IMG submission 13513) | reverse complement strand
TATAGCCATCAATGGCGGAATTGAGAGTTAGAGCCTGTTGCTGAAAGAGCTGATACCGGGAGAAAAGCCCTTCCTGTTATTGTAACCCACTTAATGGAATGTTGGTTTACAAGCCAAAGTGTGCAAAAAGTGTGCAAATTCGTAGAAAAATAAAAAAAGGGCTTCAAACGATAATGTCTGAAACCCTTTATTTTCCTTTGGTGGGCCCACCTGGGCTCGAACCAGGGACCACCTGATTATGAGTCAGGTGCTCTAACCGACTGAGCTATAGGCCCGGTTCAGCCGCAGCTGAATATTTTGGGACTGCAAAAATACGTCTTTTTCGATTTCTGCAAAATTTATTCTCTGATAAATTTTAAAACCTGTGTGTGCCCCGCATTTTGTACCTGCACATAATACATGCCTGTGGCCAGTCCCTGCACGGAAAATTGTATGGGACTGCCGTTGTGCTGTTCGCTGCGTACCAGTTTGCCGCCGGCATCTAAAATACGTAGCGAGGTATTGCCTTTGGCGGCAGGGCCAAGCAGAGTAACCTGATCCGACGAAGGTACCGGGAACAGCTCCCAGCCGGTTTCTTTGGTATCTGGCTCTTTCAGGTCGAGGGCACCGCCTACCATAAAACTGTGCAGTACAGATGTACCGAAATCACCATTAAAGGAAATATACGTACCCAGGGCTTCGGCTTTGGCAAAGCGCAGCGATCCGTTGCCGTCGTTATTGGCCCAGAAACGGATACCGTCTTTGTCGGAATCGATCATTTCGAAGCGGTAACAGCCGGCCTGCAGTGTAATGGTATCGTTGTAAGTGGTATTATTGGCAGCAGAAGTGCGGGAGGCTACCACATTGTTGTTTACATCGTATATGTACCATTTGGTTTCGGCAGCTGCCAGGTTGCTTTTGTAGGCTACCACAAAAGTGGACGGATATACCGGGGGCGAAACAAAACGACTGCGGAAGGCATCGTTGAGGCTGTTTTCGTCGCCGCTCATATCAATTTCGGCAATAAAGATACCTGAGTTTGCCGACCAGTTTACATTGGCGGGCAGATCTACCCATTCCGACTCCATGAAGCCCAGGTTGCCGCTCCAGTTATAGCTGCTGAGGGTACCGCCTTCTACACCGTAGCGTATGGTGGCAGTGCTGAGCGCCGAACTTCCGTTGTTGCGGATACGCACACGGGGCGAGGCACATATGGGATTCATACGGCGGTATTCGTAACGGTTGCTGGGCCGTTCAATATCTTCTATACTGGCATCTTTGCTAAAGGTAGGTGCTCCGTATTCGATCAGGTATGCTTCTACCACATAATTGGGATTTTGTGAGGCATCGGTATTGGTAAAGGGCTGCATTTCGAAATCGAGCGTATGGGTGCTGCCTGCCGCAAAACTGAAATCGCTTACATCGGGGTTTACGGTAGCTCCCGGGCACCAGGCCGCACGGTCGTATATCCAGGTGCCAGCCTGGGGGTAAACGGCATTCAGTCCGCAGTCTTCGCGCCATACATACAGCTGGCTGTGGGTATTGTTATCCACAATAAGCCGGCGCCATTTGGGGCAGAATTCAGAACAGTATTCTACGTTATCGGCTCCGTGACCGGTCTGTACAATACGCAGACGCTGACTTTGCGAGCCGGCGGCCATAGTTATTGTTTTGGGATTAAGGTAGTTTTCGATACTGTTACCTGCGGCTCCGTAAGGAAAACCGCCGTTCCAGAGATGCTGGTATTTTACAAAGGGACGAATCACCGGCCCTTCGATGAACATAAATTCCAGGTTTATTACCCAGCCGCGGCCTACATTGGTTTCGTAACCGGTGTGGCGGTATTCGATCTCTACCGAATCGCGCAGCAGCCATTCCCAGTCTGTAAGGTCCATAATGTATTCTGCCCTGAAACTGGAGTTGTACGAATTACCATAGGGTGTAATATAGCGTGCCAGTTCCACATCTTCGCTGGGAGAGGCCAGTCCGCCTTTGCGGCGTGCATATATATAGTTCAGGTAATCCCACTCGCCGCAGTTTTTGCCGTTGGGGCAGCGGATGTTCATCTTAAGCAGCAGCTTAGATACCGATACACCGGGGGTGGGGAATGCCCCCCAGTATTTGTAAGCTGTATAGCCAACACCGGGATCGGTGGCAATTTCTACATCGTTGTGTGTTTTTACACGTATGGTGTCGCCGGCGGCGGCACGCAGTTCTGTATAGCAGAGCACGGTAATGCTCAGAATAACTGAAAATATACGTTTATTCATGAGTCGTGTATGTGTTTGGGCAAATGTAGATATTTTGCTTACGCAGCTTTTTTTACCAGACTTACTGTAACTTCTTTTTGCGGGTTAATTGACTGTTATTTTGTATGTTGTGGGTGTGGGACAAAAAAGGGACAATGCACATTCCGTACATTGTCCCTGTATGTGAACGATGTGATGTTCTTAGGATTTTGCCGTTGTTACGCTGGCCACCACTACCATTTTATCGAGCGTTGGGTTTACACTGCCGCCGGCAGGTTCTATGGTTACGGCAAAGGCCTGCGGATTGTTACCGGCCGGCAGCATACGCATATTTTTACGGGCAGGGTCGAACAGGCCACCGTTCTGCGGTTTGCCGTCTACAATGGCCCATAACTGGTACTGGTTACCACCGGGCAGTTCGGGAAGGGAACGGCCGTCCCAGAATACCTCGCCGTTATCGGGGTTCCAGTATACAACCGAACTGTGTTGTGCAAAGGCAGGGGTGCCCTGCATTACAATTTTTTGCGTACCGGGACTGAACATGGCCTGTAAAGCCTCGTTCTTGGAATCTATTTCGCTGCGCATCGCTGTTAACTCTGTTCGCATCTGCTCGTTGTCTTTACGCATTTTGTCCAGGCCTGCCAGCGAGTCTTTAATATCGCCCGACTGTTTCATGTTTAGCCCTATGCTTACAATAAGCAGCAGTCCTGCTGCTACGGCAGCCCATTTAAAATAGCTGCTTCGGGAGCTTACCTGCATATTTGCCGCTGTCTGTATGCCAGCTGTTGCTGTTTGTGCGGCAGTATCGGCAGCATTGCTTCCGGGCAGGGCCGAAAGTATCTCCTGTTTCCAGGCGGGGGGAGCGGGTTTCGAAAAAGCCAGTACCATAGCCTCTTCGGTGCGGATAATTTCTTCTTCAATTTCCGGGTACTGCTCCCGCAGGCGGTTAAGCTCTTCCACTTCCGCTTCGGGCAGGGTACCAAGTACATACTCTTCGATGATACCGGAATTGATTATATCTTTAATGTCTACTTGCATTTTCTTTTGTAAATTGTCGTAATCGTATTAAAGCTGTGCGCAGCTGCGTTTTAACGGTGCCTACAGGTATTCCCAGTTCTTCGGAAATAATTTCCCTTGTAAGTCCTTCGAAATACGCTTTTTCAATTACAGTGCGCTGTTCGGGCGAAAGAACACCCAGCATTTCGCGAACGCCAATGGTATCTACATTCATGGTAGAAGAACCTCCTACCTTTTCCTGTACATGTGTCTTAAGCGAATCGGTAGGTATCTGATTCTTTCTGAGCCTTGCACCACTGCTGCGCAGGTGGTCTATGGCATTATTACGGGCAATGTTAAGCATCCAGGTAAACAGGCGGCCTTTTTTATCGTCGTACAACCGTATATTCTCCCATATCTTAATAAAAGTATCCTGGAGAATATCTTTTGATGTTTCCTCATCGCCTACAATAGAGTAAATTACCCTGTTGAGCGACCCTGAGTACATATCGTACAACTTTTCATATGCTGCAGGCAGCCGGCTTCTTAACATTACCAGGAATTCCGTTTCATTATGTTTTTCAACGTTCACTGTAAAAGATATTTTATGTACGTAACTGGTTCACAAACAGATTTTGTTCCGGTAATAAAACTTTAAAAGTTCTGAAAAGTTCGAATTATTACACCAAAGAAATAAAAAAAAGCTAAACATTTGACAGCTTTTGCACTAAATGTGAATCAGATGCGAGGTATTGCATTTTTTATACTTTTATGCAGAATTTATAAGAAGACTGATTGATTATGAAATTTGGAACGAAAGCCATACACGCAGGGGTGCATCCCGATCCGGAGACCGGGGCTATTATGACACCTATTTATCAGACCTCTACCTATGTACAGGCCGCGCCTGGCAAAAATAAGGGTTACGAATATGCACGTACGGCCAATCCTACGCGTACACAGCTGCAGGATGCCCTGGCAGCACTGGAGAATGGTAAACACGGTATCTGTTTCAGCAGCGGTATGGGTGCTATTGATGCTGTAATGAAGCTGCTTAACCCCGGCGATCATGTAATTGCCGTTAACGATATATATGGCGGTTCGTACCGTCTTTTTACCAAAACCTTTCAGCGTTTCGGTATCGAATTTACGTTTACTTCGTTTGATGAGCCTGCCGAAGTAGAGGCACTTATAAAAAGTAATACCCGCCTGCTGTGGATAGAAACGCCTACCAACCCCCTGCTGCAGATTGCCGATATTGAGGCGTATTCGGCCATGGCACGTAAACACAATCTCATAAGCGTGGTGGATAATACCTTTGCTTCGCCGTACCTGCAAAACCCGCTGGATATGGGGGCACACATTGTAATGCATTCCATGACCAAATACCTGGGCGGACACAGCGACGTAGTAGCCGGAGGCCTTGTAACCAGCGATGATGCATTAGCCGAAGAACTTAAATTTAACCAGAAATCGACCGGTGCCACTCCCGGACCCCAGGATTGTTTTTTGCTGTTACGAGGAATAAAAACCTTACATTTACGTATGCAAAGGCATAGCGAAAACGGACGTGCCGTAGCCGGCTTCCTGGCTGCACATCCCTCGGTGGACAAAGTGTTTTACCCGGGCCTGGCCTCGCATAAAGGGCACGAACTGGCCAGCCGCCAGATGCGCGATTTTGGTGGTATGATGTCGTTTACACTTAAGAACGACAGTATGGATGCTGCGCTGAAAGTGCTGAGCGGAACCGAATTATTTTCACTTGCAGAATCTCTCGGCGGCGTAGAATCGTTAATAGGACATCCGGCATCGATGACGCATGCTTCCATACCTAAGGCCGAACGCGAAAAGGTAGGTGTTACCGATTCGCTTATACGGCTGAGCGTAGGTGTGGAAGACATCGACGACCTCATTGCAGACTTAAACAACGCACTTAAATAAGGCATGACAACTCCCGGAAAATTTGCCGTTATCGGTTTGGGTGTGTTTGGCACCTCCATTGCCAAGGCCCTCGCTGCCGACGGGGCAGAGGTGCTGGCTATCGATAACGACGAAACGCACATCGAAAACATAAAAGACGATGTGGCATATGCCGTTACGCTGGACTCTACCGATAAAAAAGCACTGGCTGCACAGAACATTGGCGAAGTAGAAGCGGTAGTGGTGGCCATAGGCGAAGATTTTGAGGCACTGCTGCTTACTACCGTATACTGCCTGGAGCTGGGCATTAAACGGGTAATTGCCCGGGCAAATAATGCACAGCAACGCATGATACTGCATAAAATAGGCGTATCGGAAGTGCTTTCGCCCGAGCTGGAAGTAGGCCGCCTGGTAGCCGAGCGCCTGCTGAACCCCAGCCTGCTGTCGTTTATACAGCTGCCCGACGATTATGAGATTGCCGAAATTACTACCCCGCCGGGCATTGCCAACCGAACCCTGGCCGATATTAACCTCCGGAATAAGTATAAGCTGAACCTTATTACGCTTAAGCGAGAATTCGAAACCCAGGTAAATGGTGTTACCGAAAAGGAAATGCACGTTGTGGGCGTACCCGGAAGCGATACCGTGATACTGGCCAGCGATACCATTATTGTATTCGGAACAACAAAAGATATAGAACGTTTTATAGATATAAATCAATAAAAGAACGCATGAAAAAAATCATTGTCAGCGGAGCCCTTATTGCCCTGATAACTAACCTCAACACCTATGCGCAGACCCCGGAAGATATTACCCATATCTGCGGAACCTCGCACATGCAGGAGAAAGCGATCCAGGAATATCCCGCCCTTGCCGACAGTATGGCAAAATGGGAACTTACGGCAAATATGCCCGGAAACAGCGAAAAGGCAGTAAAAGTTTTCCCGATAGTGATACATATTGTGCATACTTACGAGGGCAACTGGATATCGAACGAACAGGTGTACGATGCTATTCGTATCCTGAACGAAGATTACCAGGGAACGAACGCCGACCTTTCGGGGGTAATCGGTTCGTTCCAGGGTATTGTAAATAACCCTGATTTCGAATTCCGCCTGGCACGTAAAGATCCTAACGGCAACTGTACTAATGGTATTACCCGCACCTTCTGGCGTCGTACCATAGCTGCCGACGATGATGTAAAACAGGTGGCTGCCCAGTGGGATCCCTCTAAATACATTAACGTATGGATTATTCAGGTTACTGAAAACGGCAGTGGCGGTTATGCATACCTGCCGGCATCGGCAGCCTTTATGCCCGGCCGCGATGGTATTGTGCTGCGTTCGTCGCAGTTTGGCAGCATAGGGGCAAGTGGTGGTTCTACGCTGGCTAAAAGATCGCTCACGCATGAAGTAGGGCACTATTTTAACCTGAACCATACCTGGGGTGGTTCCAACACGCCCGGCCTGGCTTCTAACTGTAATTCGGACGACGGCGTAAGCGATACGCCCAATACCATAGGTGTGGCCAATGCTTCGTGCAATACGGCACAAAATACCTGCAGCTCGCTGGATAACGTACAGAATATAATGGACTACGCGTCATGCCCGCTTATGTTCACCGCAGGGCAGTCGACCCGTATGACGGCAGCAGCAAATTCGTCAACAGCAAACCGCAACAACCTGTCTACCTCGGGTAACCGCATAGCTACCGGTACCAACGACGGATATTCCGATACCATATGTGTACCCCTGGCCGATTTTCATGCGTCGAACCGTACAGTATGCAAAGGCGGCAGCCTGCAGCTTCGCGAATTCAGCTGGAGAGGTACTGCCACCAGTTTTAACTGGGAACTTACCAGTGGTGCTACTACGCTTACCAGTACCCTGGCCGATCCTACCTTTACCTTTAACGAACCGGGTTATTACAGCGTAAAGCTTACCGTGGGCAACAGCGCCGGTACCAATACACTTACCCGTGCCGCCTATATTGTGGTTAGCGATACCGAAGCCGATTTTGGCAGCAACGGTTATTATGACGATTTCGAAAACGGCCCTATAAGCTCGCAGCGCTGGTTTGTAATAAACGATAATAACAACGGATGGCAGCAGAGTAACCTGGCTTTTACCAGTGGTACCACCTCGCTGCGTATAGCCAATGTAACGTCAGATACGCTTTCTACCTACACGCTTATAAGCCCTACCTACGATTTTACGCAGGTGGCCGATCCTACACTTAAATTCAAGTATGCCTATGCCCGCCGTAACAATAACAGCGGCGACCGCCTGCGTATTTCCATGTCGGTAAACTGTGGGCAGACCTGGAACGTAATTTACAATCTTACTTCTTCGGCCATGTCTACAGCACCCAATACTTCGGCTAATTTTGTGCCGCTGCCAACCCAGTGGCAGGAAGCTTCGGTTACCATTCCTTCAACCTTCAAAAACAAGCCGAACGTACGTATCCGGTTCGATTTTGTAAATGGCCGGGGGAATAACTTTTACATGGACGACCTGAATATACCGGGAGTAGCTTCTTCGCAGGAGGAATTTAATGCACAGAATTTCCTTACCGTAATGCCTAACCCTAATAATGGATCGTTCCAGGTATCGCTCGAAGTGGAAAACGGTGTAAATGCCCCGCTGCGTCTTATAGATATGGCCGGTAAAACCGTTGCTTCTAAAAACCTTGTACTGCCCGCCGGACAGTCGGTGCATAACCTGCAGTTCGATAACCTGAGCAAAGGGATCTACTGGTTGAGCATACAGACCGAAAAAGGACTTCTGAACGAAAAGATCGTAATTCAGTAAGCCTATGAGAAAATCGCTTCTGTTCGGGTTTATGCTTGCCACGGCTACAGCCAGTGCCCAGCATATAACGGAACCCTGCGGAACCTCTGCTGCCGAAATGCAGCAGACATACCAGAACCCGGCCCTGCTTGTACGCAAACAGGAATGGCTGCAGAAGGTAAATGAACTGCAGCAGCTGCAGCAGCAACCTAAGGCGGTATACAGGGTGCCGGTTGTGTTTCATATTATGCACCAGTACGGAAGCGAAAATATTTCCAGAACGCAGATAGACGACTGTTTGCGTGTACTTAACGAAGACTTTAACCGTACCAATGCCGATACGGGCGAAACCCGCGCCATGTTTAAACCTCTGGCCGCATCGTTCGATATCGAATTTATACGGGCATCCATTGATCCCGACGGTAACTGTACCGATGGTATTACACGCCAGTACAGTCCGGTTGCCTTCGGGGCCAATGACGATGTAAAATATGCCAGTTCGGGCGGAAAAAATGCCTGGCCTACCGATCGTTATATGAATATATGGGTGGTGGGTAATATTAAGCTGGATAATACCCCTCCGGGAGGTATTATACTGGGCTATGCCTATTACCCATATGCGGTGGGCGACAGCTATTATGGTATTGTAATGCATAACCGGTATACCGGTACCACAGGCACTTCGTCCGACGATGGCCGTACCATAAGTCACGAGGCGGGGCATTACTTTGGCCTGGCACATACCTTCGACGACGGCTGTGGTAATAACTGCAATAATTCGGGCGATTATGTGTGCGATACGCCGCCATCGGCCAATGCAACCTATGGCTGCAATACGCTGCAGAATACCTGCTCTAACGATATGGTGGGAGCCGGCTCAGCCTTTAGCTCCGATGCGCAGGATATGGTAGAGAATTATATGAGTTACGATAACTGCCAGAATATGTTTACCCAGGGACAGAAGAACCGGGTAAATGCTTCGCTGGGCAACGAACTGGCCCTGCTGGTTTCTCCCGCAAATGCAAGCGCTTCGGGTATCGATCAGGTACCCCAGGCAGTATGTGCGCCCCAATGCGATTTTTATGCACTCGAACGTGCCATATGTGCGGGCGACAGCATACAGTTTATCGATTATTCAACCCTGGGCGAAGTGCAGTCGCAAAGCTGGCTTGTACAAAGCAACGACACCAGCTTTACACTAAACAGTGCCGATCCCTACATTACATTTCCGCTGCCGGGTATTTATTCGGTAACGCATACGGCAGCCAACAGTGCGGGAAGCTCGCAGAAACAGCGTAACGCTTATATTACGGTGTTTGCAGCCAGTGCTTTGCAGTCGGCGTATTATGTAGATGATATGGATCAGCAACCCATAACGGGCGGTCGCTGGGGCATTTATACCAAGGGGCCCGACGATTTTCGCGGCTGGGAAGAAACCACGGCGGCAGGCGTATCTAATAATTCCTGTGTGTACATAAACAATAATAACGCCGCTTTTGAGGGGTACCGCAGCGATCTTATCTCCGGCGGGTATTATGTACAGGGTATGTCGCAGCCGGTAATACGCTTTAAAACAGCCTATGCCCGCCGCAATGCCGAATCAAAGGATCTGTTGCGCGTGTATGCCAGTAACAGCTGTGGTAATTCGTGGACCCTGCTTAGCGTAAAACCTGCTGCCGAACTCAGTTCGGCGCCAGACCGCACTGCCAGTTTTGTGCCGGCTGCCGGCGAATGGAAAGAGCACGAGGTACAGCTTAGCGGAACCCTGGCCAATACGCAGAACCTGCGCATTAAATTCGAATTTCAGGGCCGTGGCGGTAATAATATTTATCTCGACGATGTAAATGTGCTGGCCCGTTTCTCAAACGAGGAAAATGAAGCCGGCATACTGCTCAATGTGTATCCCAACCCGGTTAGTGCGAACCTTAACATTCAGTGCGGGCAGCTTATCGAGAAAGCAGAACTCTTATCGGCTGAAGGTAAGCTTATTCTGCAGCAGGAAGTACATGCTGCCGATTTCAGCTGGAATATTTCCAATGCATGTAAGCCCGGAATATACTACCTTCGCATTCATTCCGGGGGACAGATTCTTCTCCGGAAGATCGTGAAATTGTAGTGATAAACTATGGCACTCGGAAAAATTGAACATATGGGCATCGCCGTTAAAGACCTGGGCGAAGCCGAAATACGCTATACACAACTGCTGGGTACGGCACCGTATAAACGCGAAGAGGTAGAAAGCGAAGGCGTAATAACCCTGTTTTTTATGGCCGGCGAAAATAAAATAGAACTGCTGCAGGCCACCCGTCCCGATTCGGCTATTGCCCGTTTTGTAGAAAAGAAAGGCGAGGGGCTGCATCATATTGCATATCATGTAGATGATATACTGGCCGAAATGGAACGTTTACGCAGGGAAGGCTTTACTATACTGAACGAAACACCCAAGGCCGGGGCCGATAACAAGCTGATCTGTTTTATACACCCCAAAGATGCACACGGCGTGCTTACCGAACTTTGTATGGAACGTAAATAATTCGGCCGGAGTTTTGAAATATTTCAATTTGTTATATTTTTACTCTCGGTTGAAACAGCATTAAAAGAAAAAAACTGCGGCACAGGCCGCAGGGAACAACTAAAGCACTGTAAGGATGGAGTATCAAGTAAAGCACGAAAATGAATTCAGCTATGTGGAAGCCGGGCAGGGTCCTGCCCTTATATTGTTACACGGCCTTATGGGTGCGTTAAGTAATTTTAAAGAGGTTGTAGAGCATTTTAAAACCCGATATACCGTTACCATTCCCCTTATGCCCCTGTTCGATATTCCGGTGAACGAGGCCGGGGTAAAACCCCTGTACCAGTATATACGTCGTTTTGTAGAATATAAAGGCTACCGTAAAGTGTCGCTGCTGGGTAATTCCCTGGGCGGGCACGTAGCCCTGGTATATGCCGTAAACCATTCCGACGAGCTTAACCACCTTATTCTTACCGGCAGCTCGGGTTTGTACGAAAATGCCTTCGGCGGATCTTATCCCAAGCGCGAAGACCGCGAGTTTATACGCAAAAAAGTAGAGGTTACCTTTTATGATCCGGCCATCGCCAGCGACGAACTGGTAGATGAGGTATTCGAAATGCTGAACGACCGCCGTAAGCTGGTAAGCATTATTGCCATTGCCAAAAATGCCATCCGCTATAATATGGCCGATGAGCTGCATCATATAAATGCCCCAACCTGCCTTATCTGGGGCAAAAACGATACCATAACACCTCCCGAAGTAGGCGACGATTTTAAGCGCCTTATCCGTAATTCGGAGCTGTTCTGGATTGATAAATGCGGGCATGCACCCATGATGGAGCATCCTGCCGAGTTTAACAGAATACTGGAAACCTGGCTGGAGAAACACCCGGTCAGCGAATAAAAAATGATTATCCATACCGCCGATTTTGTAATGAGTAATACGGAGGTGGCAAGTTGCCCGGCTCCTGTATTACCCGAATATGCTTTTATTGGCCGCAGTAATGTGGGCAAAAGCAGTCTTATAAACATGCTTACCGAAAGAAAAAACCTGGCGCTTACCAGTGCCCGGCCCGGTAAAACACAGCTTATTAACCATTTTATTGTAAACAGCGAGTGGTACCTGGTAGATTTACCGGGCTACGGCTATGCCAAAACATCCAAGACCAACCGCAGCAAATGGCAGGATATGATTGCCGATTACCTGCTCGACCGCCCCAATATGGTACTGCTTTTTGTACTTATTGATATACGGCACGAGCTGCAGCGTATCGATGAGGAATTTTTGCGCTGGGCCGGCGAAAGCCAGATTCCGCTGTGCATTATCCTTACCAAAGCCGATAAACTGAAGCGCAGCGAAGTAGATAAGTGTGCAGGGGCTATCCGGCGTGGTCTTAAACGCAGCTGGGAGTTTCTGCCGCGTATGATTGTATCTTCTGCCGAAACCAAAGCCGGCCGCGACGAAATTCTGAACTTTATTGAAGAATGTAATGCCGGTTTTGTAAAACCCTGATCCGGCCCTGAATCAGTCTTTTAAATTTTCGAATACAGTTCGTTCACTGTCGGCAATGCTGGCATTAAGGTGTGTGGTGTAAAAAGTCCAGATATCGGTTTGCGCATTCACCGCTAAGGTACCTTTAGCCTGTACATAACGGTTTTTGTGCTGCGGATCTATAATGCGTGTTTTGGTATTGTCGCTCAGGTAAAAAGAGGCAATGCGCATAAGGCGTGTACGCAGTTCGGGACTTTCTACGGGGTAGGCTACTTCTATACGGCGGCTCAGGTTCCGGTTCATAAAATCGGCCGAAGAAAGGTACAGTTTATCATTACCCGCATTTTTAAACCAGTACAGCCGGTGGTGCTCCAGGAAACGATCTACAATAGACGTAATGGTAATATTCTCCGAGAAACCTTTTTTACCGGGTATCAGGCGGCATATACCCCGTATAATCAGCTGTATCTTTACTCCGAATTGCGAAGCTTCGTACAGTTTTTCGATCATTTCTATATCATCGAGCCCGTTTACCTTAATAATAATACCCGATTCTTTTCCCTGCAGGTGATGAATAATTTCGCGGTCGATGAGCCGGTAAACCTCATTCCGGAGCTTATCCGGAGCGATCAGCAGTTTCGAAAAATCGAAACGCTTACGCATATCTTCCAGTATCTCAAATACACGGGCGGTTTCCTGCGTCATTTTTTTATCGGAGGTAAGCAGCCCGAAGTCGGTATATACATTGGCGGTACGCTCGTTAAAGTTGCCGGTGGAAAGGTAGGAGTAACGCTTGGTTTCGCTGCCTTTTTTACGTATTACCAGGCATAGTTTGGCATGTACCTTAAGCCCCGGGAAGCTGTACAGCACCTTGGCTCCGGCTTTACGCAGCTCCTCGGCCCAGAACAGGTTCGATTCTTCGTCGAAGCGGGCTTTTACCTCAAAAAAGGCAGTTACCTTCTTGCCTTTGCGCAAGGCACGCACCAGGGCTTTGCATACTTCGCTGTTTTTGGCTACCCGGTACAGTGTAATCTTAATTTCGGTTACGGAGTTACTGTCGGCCGAGGCATTCAGGAAGTTAATAAAATGCTGAAAGGAGTGGTAGGGGTAATGTAGCAGTACATCTTTCTTATTCAGCACTTTAAAAAAGTTGCTGTGCTCTTCCAGCTCAGGTAGCGCAATTTTGGGCAGCTGTTCGTACATAAGTCCGGGTCTGTTTACCAGCTCCGGAAAATCGAAAAAGTCGTTAAAGTTGTGGTATTTGCCACCTTCCATAAGGTCTTCGTCGCGTAGCGACCATATGGTTTTCATGGTTTTTATCAGCGCAGAAGGCATGGCCGGGTCGTACAGGAAGCGGGCAGGCGCTCCGTCGGCACGGTTTTTAAGACTGCGGCGGATCTTTTTTATAAGATCGCCCGAAAACTCGTCTTCGATATTCAGTTCCGCATCACGGCTCAGTTTTATAGCATAGCCTTTATTTTCGATCTCTTTGTTGCCCTGGGGAAAAAAGATGCGGATAAGATCGTCGGTAAAACCCACTTTAATAATGCCGGCTTCGGCCGGGAATAAAACAAAACGCTCGGCACCGCCAAAAGGCACGGCAGTAATTACCGAATTACGGTCGGGGTTCTTTTTGCCCGGGAAAAGCAGGTAGGTTTTACGGTTTTCCAGGAATGGTGTTTTGCCATAATACATAACCTTTACAGGCGAAAGCAACGGCTCTATCACATTTTTATAATGTGTATACGCAAAGTCTCTGTATTGTTTGCGTATATCTTCTTCGCTCAGTATAAAAATATTATTTTTATTAAGCTCGGGAATGATCTTGTTGCGGTATATGTCGCCAAATTCAATCTGCTGTTTGTGCACGGTAGCTATAATGTCGCGCAGCAGCACGGCAGGGTCGAAATCGAGTTTGGCCCGGTTGGGGTCTTCTTTCAGCGAACGTATGGCGGCAACTTTTACACGGAAAAATTCGTCGAGGTTATTAGAAAATATAGCCAGGAAGCGCAGGCGTTCGAGTACCGGTACTCCGGGGTCTCTGGCTTCCTGCAGTACGCGGTGGTTAAACGATAACCAGGACAGGTTGGTGCTGTAAAGCGGAATTTTAGCAGGCATAGAAACAAATTGATTGGCTGATGTTACGAAGGTATTACAAAAAAACGGCATTGATATTATTTTTCCGTTAAGCGCCGTTTAACGGGGCATTGGGGTATTCGGCCCGAAAACACTACCTTTGCGCCATTAAACACAACAGGATGTATTCGTACCGGCAGCTTTTTCTGAATCATGTGGCGCAGACGAGTCCGGCGCCGCTGGCGCTTGAGTTTGTTAAAGGGCGTGGTGTATGGCTTACGGATATACATAAAAAACGCTATATCGATTTTATTTCGGGTATAGGTGTAAGTTCGGTAGGGCATGCCCACCCGGCAGTAGTAAACGCAGTACAAAAGCAGATTCGTAAATATGCGCACCTGATGGTATATGGCGAATATGTGCAGGCTCCGCAGGTGCGTCTGGCCGAAAAACTGGCATCGTTTCTGCCCGGATCGCTGTCGTCGGTATATTTTGTGAACAGTGGTGCCGAAGCAACTGAAGCGGCTATGAAACTGGCCAAGAGAGCTACCGGCCGTTCGCAGATCATATCTATGAAAAATGCCTATCATGGCAGTACCCAGGGTGCCCTTAGCATTATGGGCGACGAATATTTTAAAACTTCGTTCCGCCCCCTGTTGCCCGATACCGGTTGTATACGCTTTAACAATACCGAAGATCTGAAGCACATTACCACACAAACAGCAGCCGTTTTTGCCGAAACCGTACAGGGCGAAGCCGGAGCTATAGCTCCCGAAGGCAGCTGGTTAAAGGCATTACGCACACGCTGCAGCGAAACAGGTACCCTGCTTGTGCTGGACGAGATACAGGCCGGCGCAGGCCGAACGGGAACCCTGTGGGCATTCGAAGCCTATGGCATTGTACCCGATATTCTGCTGCTGGCAAAAGGGATCGGAGGCGGTATGCCCATAGGCCTTATGATTGCTTCGCGCGAGCTTTGCAGCCTGTTTACCCACAACCCGGTACTGGGGCATATAAATACTTTCGGAGGCAACGCCGTTTGTGCAGCTGCCGCCCTGGCCACATTTTCGTATATAACTGACGAAAAACTGTACGAGGCCGTACCTGAAAAAGAACAGATGATCCGCCGCTTTTTCGAAGAGCGCGGAATACCCGTAACCGGTAAGGGATTGCTGCTGGCAGCCCACTTCGGAACAGAACAACGTAATTTTGCCGTGATCGAAAAATGTATACAGAACGGCCTTATTACCGACTGGTTTCTTTTCTGCAGCAATGCCCTGCGTATAGCACCTCCGCTTACCATAAGCCTGCGCGAAACTGGCACTGCGCTTAAAAGACTTGAAAAATCAATGGAAACAGCGGGTCTTTAAATGGCTGAAATAAAGTATATTTGTGCCACCTCTATTCATCAATTCAAAAAACAAAGCCCAAAATGAAAAACAAAATTTTGAGTTTATTGGCCGTCCTGATCGCATTTTCTGCCTTTGCGCAGACAAATGTGGACTTCAAGAAGGCGAATTTTGCCAATGACCGTGAAGGTTTCGATAAAGCCCTTGCAAACCTTCAGAAGGCCGATTCTTATTTCGGCCAGGGACCACATCGTTTCGAGCGCGCACTTAAGTATTACCTGCTGGCTAACGAATTTAACCCCAGCAATGCGTACCTTAATAACCAGATCGGTACCATTTACAAAACCCTGAACCTGCCCAACGAAGCACTACCTTTTTTCGAAAAGGCTGCCTTGCTCGACCCCCGCTATACCGTTGAAGGACAAAAGGTAATAGCACTTACCTATCACCTGGATATGCAGTGGGACCGAGCCGTACAGGAATACGAAAAATACCTGTCGATGCTGGATGCCGAAATGCAGAAAGCACGTAAACAGGACGAAAAAGATGCCATACAGGCCGAAAAAGAAGAGATACAGCTGCGCATACAGCAATGCCGTAACGGTAAAGAAGTGGTAAAAGATACCGTACGCATCGTAATTTCGAACCTGGGTAAGAGCATCAATACCAAGTATCCCGAATACTCGGCCATTGCTACCGAAGACGACCGTAAGATATTCTTTACCTCGCGCCGCAGTACGGTTACCGGTGGCGAAATACCACCCGGCGATGTATACTATTACGAAGATGTGTTCTACAGCGAACGTGGCGAAGACGGCCAGTGGGACGGTGCCCGTGCAGTACCGGGATCTATCAATACCAAAGATCACGAAGGACTGGTGGCTATATCGAAAGACGGTAAAAAAATGATTATTTACCGCTATAAGAACGGTGGCGACCTGTTCGAGTCGGAATTCGACGGTAAAAACTGGAGTGCTGCCAAACCTATCAGTGAAATCAACTCCCCGTTCCGCGAGTCGCATGCAGCCTATTCGCCCGATGGTAATATGCTGTATTTTGTATCCGAAAATATTGAACTGGGTGCCAAAAACCGCGATATTTTTTACGTGGTAAAGGGTGCCGATGGTAAATGGGGTAAGCCTGTGCGTCTTTCCGACGATATTAATACACCCTACAACGAAGACGGAGTGTTTATCGAAAGCAGCGGGAAAGTGATGTATTTTGCCTCGCAGGGACACAACTCCATGGGTGGTTACGATATTTTTAAGTCGGAGTGGGATGGCGAAAAATGGGGCAGTCCCGTAAACCTGGGTTACCCGGCCAATACCCCTGCCGATGAGGTTTTCTTTACCGTACAGGCCAATGGCCGTAAAGCCTATTTCGATTCGAACCGCCGTGGCGGAAGAGGAGAGAAAGATATTTACCAGATGCTGTTTGTAGATAACCTGGAACTTATGCTCAATGGTATGGTATACAATTCGGTAACCCGCCAGCCGGTTAAGAATGCCGAAATTGTGCTGAGCATACCGGCCGAAGCATCGCAGAATGTACCGGTAACTGTGGGTGCAGACGGCAGCTATACATCCGGCGTTTCTACACGCTATACCTATAATGTGCGTATAAAAGCCCGCGGATACGACGATTTCGAGACCAATTTCAATGTAGAAGATATAAACCTCGACAGTCTTACCGCACGTAAAGACTTTTTCCTTACACCAGGCGGAGATATCGTATGGTCGGGCTTTGTGCTCGACGGCGAAACCGGGGAAAAAATTCCGGCTAAGATTACCATGACAGAAATGATGACCAAAGCCGAAAACAAACTGGATGTAACTGCCGGTAAAGGTTTCGACTTTCCGCTGGAAGGCGGTCGTGCCTATACTGTAAAAGTAGAGGCCGAGGGATATATGCCGCACGAAGAGATGCTTTCGGCCAACGATGCCGGTGCCGAAGACGGAGTGCTGCAGCGCGACATTAACGTGTTTAAGAAAGGGCAGTCCGGAGAGTTTACCATGAATGGTAAAGTATACGATGCCACTAAAAAACAGGCTATCGACGCTAAAATTACCATATACAAAGAAAACAAATCGGTACAGGGGAATACTGCTGCCGATAAAAATAACGGTTACAGCACCAAACTGGCGAACAATACCGTATACTACATAAAAGTGGAAGCCGACGGATACAATACGCTCGAAGAGCGTGTAAAGCTGAATGTGCCCAAGAACCAGAATGCACTCAGGAAAGATTTCTACCTTACCTCCACTCCGGCAAACCTGATCGCTATCAAGAATATTTACTTCGATTTCGATAAGTACGATCTGCGCAGCGATGCCCTGGCCGAGCTGGAGAACCTGAAAAAACTGCTGGGCAATTACCCCGATGCCACAGTGGAGCTTAGCGGCCATACCGATACCAAAGGTACTTACGAATACAACAAAGTACTTTCACTGAACCGTGCCCGTGCAGCCTATAGCTGGCTTATTGCTAACGGCATTTCTAAAGACCGTATCAAGTATACCTATTACAGCTTCTCTAAACCCGCAGCAGCCAATACCAATGCCGACGGCAGCGATAATGAGGCCGGCCGTGCACTTAACCGCCGTGTGGAATTTAAGGTATACAACATAGGCGAAAGCGAAGAAGACGAAGAATAAGCAGCTTTAATCTGTATGAATACATACCCCGGGCTAAGAGTCCGGGGTTTTTTATTGCCGGCCGGATATTTGGTACTATCCGTTTTTTTTTGTATCTTAATAAGATATACCTGCTGTGCCGGAATTATTTCCAGGCGATGCGAAAACAGGCACAGAACAAGAGAATCAACGTATCATTACGCCTTTCCCGTTAATAACCGGCACTTCGCTAAGATTTTTTTCATCGATGGTTTCCGGCAGAAAAATGTACTTTTTATCATACATCTTCCCCTGCATGTAAAAGCTAACCCAGTATTCGTTACTTAGCCCAAACACTTCTTCCACAATCGGTTCTATCATAACAAAGGAATGGGCCGGTATTTCTTCAAAAAACCAGCGTATGGTTGAGGTCTGGCGTTGCTCATCGTTAAGCATGCCATACCCGCGCGAGGTAACCATTACTCCTTCGATTTTTTCGTTATTATGGTTTACCAGGTACACATTCCAGTCACCTTTATCTTCGGGTCCGCTTTCCTGTATCACGGCTACGATAATGCCCTTCATTTCCGGGCGCAGATCTTCAACTTTCATAAAAATGCTCTGCTGAGTAAAAGTGCAAAAGTAAGCAGGTTTTTGCGAACTGCCCATTAAAAAACGGACAGTATTCACTTCTTATCCTTAGCATACTGTTCTTCCAGGCTTTTAAACTCCTCTTCGGTAACTTCTATATTACCTTTGCCATCGTTAAAGTTTACATAGCCTACATATTTGCCATTAGGTGTAGAGTAGGCGGCCAGCACCACCTTATTGGCAGCTTTGCGTGCATCCTGCAGGGCTTTTATGCGTTCCTGTTCGGCTTTTTCTTCGCGTACGGCCTGTTCGGCCAGCAATGCACGGCGTTTTTCTTCTTTTTCCTTTTTTTCGCGTGCCATAGCAGCCTGTTTGCGGCTGTATATTCCGGCATAGGTATTTTCTTCGCGGTTGCGTTCGGTTTCCCTGGCTTTTCGTTTCCGCTCCACATCGGCCAGCTTTTGTTCTTCCTGTTGTTTCAGGCGGCGGTTTTCTTCGTTGCGTGCCTCTCTCCGGCTCTGGTTCTGAGTGCGGAGGCTGCGGTCCCTGAGTTGTTCAAATTCTTCGTTAGCTTTCCGGTTATGTTCGTTGCGTGCCTGTACGGCATCGTAATGCTTTTTCCAGCGTTTGCGGTTAAATAACTGGGTGTCGGGTGCTGTGGTTTTTATGCGGGCCAGTGCTTCTTCGCGCTGTTTATCCCATAGTGCCTTAGCCTCAGCCTCACGGGCTGCTTTTTCGGCTTGTTCCTGCTGCAGTTTTCGCTGGCGTTCGTCTTCCAGCCTGCGGGCTTCGGCTTCCTCCTGGGCCCGCTGCCGGGCTTCGGCCTGCCGTTTGGCTTCGGCCTGGGCTAATTTTTCCGATTCTTTCCGGGCCAGTTCTTCGGCATCCTGTTTGCGGCGGGCTTCTTCGGCAGCCAGTTTAAGAGCCAGTTCTTCCTGTTTGCGGCGGGCATCTTCGGCTTCGCGGGCCCGGTTTTCGTCCAGTATTTTTTGTTTGGCAGCCAGTTCGGCCAGGCGCTGTTCTTCCAGCTGGCGCAGTCGTTCGGCCTCTTCTGCCTTTTTTCGTTCGGCTTCTTCGGCTTTCAGGAGAGCTTCTTCCTCTGCTTTTTTACGTGCGGCTGCCTCAGCGGCTGCACGGGCTTCCATGTCGGCTTTTCGTTTAATTTCCTGTGCTTCCAGGCGTTCGGCTTCAGCTTTGCGCGCAGCTTCGGCCTCCTCTTTACGGCGGGCTTCATCCTCTGCGCGTTTACGGGCTTCTTCTTCGGCACGCAGCCGTGCAGCCTCTTCCGATTTGCGGCGTTCTTCTTCCTGTGCCTTTTGCCTGGCCAGCAGTGCAGCCTGGCGTTCTTCTTCCAGCTTACGCAGTCGTTCGGCCTCCTCGGCTTTTTTTCGTTCGGCTTCTTCTTTTTTCTGCTGCAGGGCCAGCTGTCGCTGTTCTTCTTCCCAGGCCTTCTGTTCGGCGGTTTTTATCCGCAGGGCATCTTTAAAGGCCTGCTCCACTTTGGCATCGCGCCCGAAATCGCCCGTTTGCTCATCAATAAACAGTTTGCTTACCGGCTGCTCGTAAGCTTCGTCCAGCGGTCCGCCCGTTTTCTTCGGCAGCTGCACATTAAAATTAAGCGGAGGCAGGTCGTACTCGTCTTCATCTTTGCGGGTACTGGTGCTTATAAGCATACGTTTGCTAACGTTGCCTTCGAGTTTATACTCAATTTCGTATTCTTTCTGAAACGAAAGTTCCATCTCGTATTTGCCCTGGGCATTGGGGTACAGGCTGCGTATTTTACGTCCGTTCTCGTACAGGGTAATGGAGGCCGAAGATATATCGCCGGTTTCGGTCTTCAGGTAACCGGCTACGGTAATACTTTCGCTCAGGTCCGGATCTATTACCTGTGCCTGCACCAGCATGGTACTTAACCAGGTAAGCAGGCACAAAATGCCCCTTGTCAGCGATATTTTCCCCCAGTATATTCGCATCAACGGATAAGTTTTCCCATAATTCGGCATTAGCGGCCAGTCTTATATATACCCCCGCACAACCTTTTAAGTTTCGCAATTATAGAGAAAAGTTATTAACGGCATGTTAATTAGTTTTCCTCTGTAAGGAGCATAAGCCCTTTTGTATATACATATTCTGCTCATTTACTTTATGCTTGGTACCAGTGGTACGGTTCAAAATATTCTTAATTTATACGTTTGCCTGCAACATACAAAGGGCAGAATCGTTACTAATTTGTACATTTAGTATCTTGTTTTAAGGCTTATGCGATATCTGTTTCTCGTTTTTACATGGTGTTTTACGCTTACTTTTTCTTTTGCCCAGGACGAAAAGCTGGCCCAGGAATATTACAACCAGGGCAAGTTTGAGCTGGCGGCACCGATTTACGAAAAGCTGTATACCCGCTATGCTTATGGCGAAACGTATTTCCGCAAGCTGCAGGACTGTTACCGGCAGGCGGGCGATAAGGCCGCGCTGGAGAGCCTGTTGCAGAAACAGGCAAAACGTTTCGATGAAGATGTGTGGTACAAGGTAGAGTACGGTGTACTGCTTGAGGCAGCAGGTGATGCAAAGGCTGCAAGGAAACAATACGACGAGGCGCTTAAAAAACTGCCGGCTTTTCCCGATAAGGTAAAAAAGACAGCTGCGGCTTTTCAGCAGGCAGGTAAGAACGATTATGCACTGGCCTGTTTCGAAAAGGGCGAAAGTTTTTCCGGCAAGGGCTATTATGCTTTCGAAAAAGCTGATATACAGATGCGTTTACAGGAGTACAACACAGCTTCCAAAACCCTGCTTTCGGCCCTTAAGGCCGATGTAACCCTGTTGTCGTCGCTTAAAACCGCACTTTCGACCTGGCTCGAAGACGATCCGCAGGGGCCATTCCAGACGGCATTCCGCACCGAACTGCTTCGCGAAATACAGGCAGACCCCAATGCTGCGGTACTGAGCGAGCTGCTTATGTGGCAATACATTCAGCAGCGTAACTACGAGGCTGCTTTTATACAGGCCAAAGCACTCGATAAACGCAGCAGGGGTTTTGGTGAAGAAGTGTACAAACTGGGGCGTATTGCAGCCGAGAACGAGCAGTTCGACCTGGCCGTGCGCTGTTTTGAATACGTGGTGGATAAAGGTCCGGAATACCTTCTTTATCCCGCTGCCCGTACCGACCTGGTGCGTACCATGCATGCCAAATTTGCCAAAGGCTATTCTGCCGACCCGGCCGATATACAAAAGCTCGATAACCTGTATCAGTCGGCAATTAACGAAATGGGTATCAGCAATAATACCGCATCTATTGTAATAGATTATGCCGACCTGTGCTGTTTTTACCAGAACAACCCCGACAAGGCCATAGGCCTGCTGCAGCAGGTACTGCAGAGCAATGGTATTACCCCCCGCCTTAAAGCCGATGCTAAACTGAAACTGGCCGATGTGCTCGTATTTACGGGCGATATGTGGGAGCCTGCGCTGCTTTACGGACAGGTAGAAAAAGAGTTTAAAAACGACATTCCCGCACAGGAGGCCAAATTTCGGAATGCCCGCCTGGCATACTTCCGCGAAGAGTTCGAATATGCGCAGGGGCAGATGAAAGTGCTTAAAGCCTCTACATCCAAACTGTTTTCGAACGATGCCATGTGGCTGTCGCATCTTATTACCGATAACCTGGGCCGCGACAGTATACGTGCCCCGCTGCAGTTCTTTTCCAAAGCCGATCTTAAATTTTACCAGAACCAGAACCGCGAAGCACTGGAAATACTGGATACACTGCTGTATTTCTACCCTTCGCACCATATAGGCGACGAAGTGTATTTCCGTAAGGCACAGATACTGATGAAAATGGGTAAATATGCCGAAGCATACGCTCAGCTGGACCTGCTGATACAGAAATTTCCGTCGGAAGTACTTATCGACGATGCGCTGTTTATGGCTGCTGACATACAGGAATTTCAGCTTAAAAACACGCAGCTGGCCATGCAGTTGTACGAGCGTATACTGCTCGAACATAAAGACAGCCTTTTTGTAGCCGAAGCCCGCAAGCGCTACCGGCAGTTGCGGGGCGATGTACTTAACTAAACCAATTCACAGCCCGGCGTTGACAAAAAAGCCATATGGATGCCCGCCGCCGGCAGGGTATTATGTTATTTTGTAATGTATGAAAAAGTATCTTCTTACCGCATGGGGTTTTGTGTTCAGGTACAAATACCTGCTTACCATTGGTGCCTTCCTGGTATGGATGATTTTTTTCGATAAGCAGAGTTTTTTCTACCAGCAAAAGCTCGACGGCGAGCTGCAGGCCCTTGAAAAAGATACGCTGTTTTACTCGCGCGAGATTACAGAGGCCTCAGGAAAACTTGAAGAACTGCGCGGCAGCCGCGAAGCAATGGAAAAACTGGCCCGCGAAAAGTATTTTATGAAACGCGACAACGAAGATCTGTTTGTAATTGTACCTGCAGTGCAGGCAAATACAGCTGCCGAATAATACATGAAAACACTGGTAAAAGCATATTCTGTAACCAAGGCGTATTCCGGGCATGTAGCGCTGGATAATGTATCGTTTGAAGTACCTGAGGGTTCGGTTTTTGGCCTGCTTGGGCCGAACGGATCGGGTAAAACCTCGTTTATACGCATACTTACCGGTATTACCGTGCCCGATGCGGGCGAATGCCTGTATAACGGCAAACCCGTTTTGCCGGGCTATATGAACCATATTGGTTACCTGCCCGAAGAACGCGGGCTGTATCGTAAAATGAAGGTGCAGGAACAACTCGAATACCTGGGCCGGCTTAAAGGCCTGGAGAAAAAAGAGGCCAGGCAGCGTGCGGTATCCTGGCTGGCACGTTTGGGCCTGGATAGCTGGGGCGGCCGCAATGTAGAAGACCTTTCGAAAGGGATGCAGCAAAAAGTACAGTTTATTGCCACCGTACTGCATAAACCCGAATTTCTTATACTGGACGAACCTTTCAGCGGTTTCGATCCCATTAATGCCGACATGATTAAGAATGAGATTCTGCAGCTGGCAGCCTCGGGTGTTACCATTATGCTCTCTACCCACAATATGAGCAGTGTGGAAGAGCTCTGCGACCATATAGCCCTTTTTAATAAAGGTAAACTGGTTCTGAACGGGAACGTAAAGGAAATAAAGAGCCGCTATAACTCTGGTATGTGGGCCATAAGCTTCAGGGGTAACTGGGTAAACTTTTCCAATGCCCTGTGGACAGGCGCCCGCCTTGCCGAAAAAACCGAAGATAAAGGTGTACTTACCGGTATTGTGGAACTGCTTCCCGGCAATACCATTAACCATGTGCTGGCAACATTGCTGAATGCGGTGGAAATTGTAAGTGTACAGGAAAACCTGCCCTCGATGCATAAAATATTTGTACGCGAAATAGGCGGGAACGATATGTTAAACCAAACGGCACTGACCGAGTAAGCTGTACCTGTTATGAAAATACTGTGGCTGGTAATACAAAGAGAATATACTACAAGGGTACGTAAACGTTCGTTTATTGTGCTTACCCTGCTGGGGCCGCTGCTGCTGGCACTGGTATACGGAGGTATACTGGCGCTTATGATTAATGAGTCGCAGCCGGAAATAACCATTAACGTGGTAGATGCAAGCGAACTGGGCATAGGCCGCCAGGTAATACGCGAAAACCGCTCGCAGAATATACATTTTGTACAGGACGAACCCGATTACCATAAGGCACAGGAACAGGCCGGAGCCAAAGGCAGCTGGGATGCCGTACTGTATATAAACCGCGAACCGCTTAACATACGCAACGGTATTAACCTGATGTATGCCGGCAATAAACCGCCACAGACCATTATCCGCTCGCTGGAATGGACACTTACCAAAGTGGTGGAGCGTTACAAGCTGAAGCTTAGTGATGTGGATCCGGAAGCTTACGACAGCATCCGTTCGCAGGTATTACTGCACCTGGAGCCTATCAAAAGCAGCTCCGACAGCCATACCGATGTAAAAGCTATAGTAGCCTTTGTGGCCAGCCTGCTTATTTACTTTTTTATTATTATGTATGGTGTGCAGGTATTGCGTGGCGTACTGGAGGAGAAAACCAGCCGCATACTGGAAGTAATGGTATCTTCTGTAAAGCCATTTCAGCTTATGATGGGCAAAATTATAGGCATAGGGGCGGTAGGGCTTACCCAGTTTTTGATATGGGGCCTTATAAGTGGAATAAGTATACAGCTTATTTCGCTGTTTTTCCTGGGGTTTTCGGATCCGTCGGATGTTGCACAGAAAATGATGGAGATTGAACAGTATGGGGCTAATAACCTTTCGGAAGACGCAATGGGCATAGGCACACTGGCCGATGTGCTGGCCGGCACCGATTTTCTGGTTATGGGCATCAGCTTCCTTATCTATTTTATATTCGGATACCTGCTGTATGCAGCCATATTTGCAGCCATAGGCGCTATGGTCGACAGCGAGAGCGATACCCAGCAGTTTATGCTGCCGGTTACACTGCCCCTGGTACTGGCATATGTGTCGGCCCTTATCGTACTTATGAACCCGGCTTCGCTGGCAGGTAAAATACTGTCGTTTGTGCCTTTTACCTCGCCCGTGGTAATGATGGTGCGTATTCCTTATGGTACCCATATATGGTTCGAGGTATTGCCCTCGGTACTTATACTGCTGTTTACCTTTATTGGCGTAACCTGGCTGGCAGCGCGCATTTACCGCGTGGGTATACTTATGTATGGCCGTAAACCCAGCCTCAGAGATGTACTGCGCTGGATACGCTACAAGTAATTTTTTTGTGCAGAGTTTACTTTAGTTTTCCCTCAGGAAGTATGGGCTGCTGCCTGCGTTGTACATCCATGGCTACCAGCATGGCTGCCATAGACCAGTATGGCACCGAGGCCTTGTCGAGTTCCAGGAAGTTGTTAAGTACCCCGTGTATCCAGTAGGTAACGAAACACAGCATAATCCACAGCGCATAACGCTTTACCTGCACATCGTCGGCAAATTTGTATACGTTATTGCCGGTATACAGTATGGCAATAATAATAGCTACTACCAGTAATGCTCCGGGTATGCCCTGTTCGGCAAGAGGACCCAGGTACTCGCTGTGGGCATTGCCTTTATTACCGGCATTGGTACTTATAAGAGTAATATCGGTCGACTTCTGGAAACGGGCATAGTTAAACTTGTAGGTATTGGGTCCCCAGCCCAGCCAGGGTTCTTCTTCGTACATAGAGATGGCACAGTTCCAGCGGTTTATGCGTTCCAGGTTAGAGGCATCGGTAGAGATGTTGGAAATGGACTGTATGTGTTCTTCGAGATTCTCGGAGCTGTCCTGCTTGTTACGGCCCAGGTCTATAAACAGCTGTGTGCGCAGCGACATAAAGAGCAGCAGTACCGCTGTGGCGCCTCCCAGTACAAAATACCAGCGTATGCGGAAGCGGAACAGGAAATATACCCCGCCGGCAGCAACCACGCTAAGCCAGGCAGCCCTGGAATTGGAGAGGCGGAAGGCAATAAGGAAAGCGGCCAGTACGCCCAGTATAAGCAGTTTTATAAACAGGTTGTGCCGGTTATGAAATGCGTACCCGATAAGAAAAGGCAGAAACAGGGCCAGTATCATGCCATAGGCTGTATGGTCGTGATAAAAAGGGGTCATTACCCAGTGGCCGGGTGCTTTTTCGAAACTGCGCAGCGAATGCTCGTAGGTGGTATATATAATTACAATAAGTATACCCAGCATATGTGCCCACATAAAACGCGTAATATTCCCGGGCTTTTTAAACACCTCGGCCCCGAGGAAGAAAAAGACGGATACAAACCATATGCGCGATATCAGGAATTTAAAAGATACCAGGGGCATACTGCTAAGCAGCGAGGTAAAGAACATCCACAGCACATGCAGTATAATAATAAGGGTAAGCGGATGCCTCAGGATGCGCTTGTCGTAATTGCCTTCGATAAGCACTTTGCCGGCAAACACCATCATAAGGGTAATAATAAGCGGCTCGGAAGGCAGGCTAAGGGCGGCACCCATGCTGGAGTCTTCCAGGGTAACGCTTATGGGTGTAAGGAAAGAAATAAAAATAAGGAAATAATCCATGCGCACAAAAGCCAGGGCAATAATAATAATGGCTACCGGCAGGGCCGAGAACCAGTAAAATTCCTGCCATATAAGCACACTGTTAAGAGCAATGAATGCGCTTAACAGCAGTGCAAATAACCAGGGCTTCTGTAACTTTTCCGTCACGCTGCGCTTGTACTTTGTTCTTCTTTAATACGCTTGTAGCTGCGGTAGTTGTCGATACCGATAAGTACCAGCAACGAAAGCAGGAAGGTGCCTGCAGCAGCACCGAGCACAATAAGACTGCGTTTGGGTGTAGACTTACGTTCGGCGGCAAAGGCCTTGTTTACCACAAACTTGGTAGAAATGTTCTGTGTGGCATCTACCGTGGCCTCCTTCAGTTTAATCTTTAGGAGCGAAAGCTGTTCGCGGTACAGCAGCAGGCCTTCGTTAAGCGACATATAGGCACCGCCGTAACGGGAAAGGTTATCCAGTTTTTCTTCCAGGGCATTTATTGCCCGCTGGTTACCGCTGGCCAGTGCGGCAGCGTATTCTTTATTCAGCACTTCCGACTGCGATTCGTAATCGTTAATCCCCAGCATACGTATTTTGGTAAGCGAGTCTTCCATATCCTGCACCATCTGCGCCAGCTCGTCGTATTCGGCCTGTACAATAACTAGACCTTCGCGGGCACGTTCTTTTTGCATACGGTTTTTAACACTGTCTACCAGGTTAGATATATCGTTGGCTATATTGGCTGCCATCTGGGGGTCTTCGTCCATTACATTTACTTCTACCGAAAGGTATTCGGTGCGCGAGTAGGTAATATTTTCCATATAGCGCTTCTGGAGCTTTGTCTGAGCGTATTTCGATCCCGGGTCAATGCGGTAATGCGTCATCAGGTCGTATTTCTGTATAATGCGGTTCCGGATTTCGTCAGAATTCAGGATCTGTATCAGCTGGTCGGCATCTTCTTCCATACCGAATTCCAGGATGTCGGCTTTTGAAGAGCCCGTAACATCGATCAGGGCTTTGGAAATGGAGTGCGTGGTAGAAGGAAACATTACCACGGTACTTTTAAACTTGTCCTTGATAAAGAGAGAGGCTACGGCTGCTATTACCGCCGAAGCGAAGGTGGTAATAAGTATGGGCTTCCACCAGCGCAGGGTAAAGTCGATAATGGAAACTGCCGAAAAAGAAAAGCCGTCTTTGGAGTTAGGCGTCATAGAATATGGAATTTGAGGCAAAAATAAAAACTAATACGAATGTTCGGCCTAAAAACGCAGTTCGGAGGCATTAAGTATACCGGCTTTTATTTTTCCATACCCTGCCTGCTGAAAAGCTGGAAGAAGAAAGCGATGAAGGTGGCAGAAGCCTGGGTCTCGAATATGTCTTCGTTGAGCATGCTCAGTGCGGTAAGCAATATAAAAAAGAAGGCCGGTGGAATAAGCCGCCGCGGGTTACCCAAAGGCAGAAAAACAGCTGTAATAAGCCATATAAGTGCAGGAATGCCCAGGGCAACCGCAGTGCTGAGCCACTGGTTGTGTGCACCGTACGATTTGTCGTAAGGTATAGGTTTGGGGTCGTTGTATACAGCCTCCTGCAGGGCCGAGCGCACATCGCCGGTACCAACACCGGCCAGTGGATTTTGCCGTATTATTTTCCAGGAAGCCTGCCACAGCTTAAAACGCGTAGCCATCGACTTGCCGGCTGCATCGCCGGAATGGTACCATACCTCCAGTTCCCAAAGGGTTTCGTATATACGGCCTTTGAGGCTGAGCCGGTTGGCATAAATATAGTTGGGAATACCTTTTTCTACATTGCGTATATCCTGCTCGCTCATCTTCGCAAAACCGGCCGAGTCTTTACTATAGCCTTTGCTGCTCATATAACGCAGCAGTGTGTAATGTATCAGCTGCCCGCCGGCATTGTAATCGGCTGCCGAACGTTTGCGCCACTCGTTTTCGAGCTCTATGGTGCTGTAACGGTCGTATACAAAATTTCCGTTCTCGAAGAACATATGGTCGGGTTTGGATTCGTATACATGGCCCAGGGTCGTTTTCTGGGGCAGTGCCGAAAAGTCGGGCATTTTCCGGTTGAAAAAGCTGAAGGTATGTATGGCTGTAACAGCACTCATTGTAATAACAGGCGCCCAGCAGAGCCCTGTAATCAGTAATCGTTTTTTGCGGTTGCGGATACGGCCGGCTAACCATATACCGGCTGCAAGGGAAATAACGAGCAGTATAATAAGGGCTGTGAGCGACTTAAGGATAAGCAGCCATATAAAGAAAACGGCTGCTGAAATTACATATACATAACGGGGAAAAAAACGCAGTTTTGCAGCCTGAGGCATCACAAAATACATTTGTATAAGTATGCCGGTAACCAGAAATAAACCCATACGTATATGCGAAACAAAGGGCGAAAGTTCGCGGAAATGTGTGGCATCGGCATCGGAACTGCCACTGAAAAGATATAGCCCGGCCAGCATATTTATGTATACTCCGGCCAGGAAAAAATGGAGCACTGTACTGAGTTTTACGGACGAAAGCAGGGGCATAAATCCTATGGCCGCTGCAAATACCCATATAGGCATTTTTATACGTATGTCTTTCCAGAAATAAAAGGTATCGGCCGAATGCAAGCCTCCGGCCATAAACAGCAAAAACAGGCCTATCCAGCTCAGTGCGGTGGGGTTATTGCCTATACGCCGCAGTTTTTCTGTGTAGTTGAGTCCGCCGAAAACAGCCACTCCAAACCCGAACTGGGCAATGCTCATTCCTATATTGCTTACGGGTATGCTTACCGCGCACAGGCATAACGACAAAAAGTAGATGGTGTCGAAGGTATTGCGCCAGGCGTGTTTTTTATAAAATGGGACTGCAGACAAGCGAATCTTGGAAATTTTTACGTTTTTTGAAGCCATAAAAATAGAATTTGTTTTGAAAATCGTTGTAAACTGTCGTTTATTAAAACCTGCCAGGCTCGACGGTATCGGGGTATATGCCCTGGAACTGCTTTCGAGGCTGGTACGTGAACGCAGCGACTGGCAGTTTGTTTTTGTATACGATAAAATTCCGCAGGATGCATTTAGTTTTCCGGCAAATGTGCGGCAGGTTTCATGGATATGTCCCACTTACCGGCCTCCGCTTATGTGGGCGTATATGCGTTTTGTAGAGCGCGTGTGCCGCCGCGAAAAGGCCGATGTGCTGTTTAGTCCCGACGGCTGGGCACCCCGCACTCCCCGGCTGCCCTGTGTGGTTACTATACACGATCTTAATTTTGAGCGTAATCCGGAGTATCTGCCGGCATACTGGGCCCGGATGTACCGTTCCTGGTATCCGCTTATTGCACGTAATGCCTCGGCCATATGCACGGTGTCGCGCTTCTCTGCCGGCGAAATAGAAAGCCTGTATGGCATAGCACCTGAAAAAATTCATATTACGTATAATGCCGCTTCTTCCGGTTTTTTCCCGGCTGCGGCAGGCGAAAAACAATCTTTGCGTACACGCTTTGCCGAAGGGAAACCCTATCTTGTATATGTGGGTACCCTGCACGAACGCAAAAATATAAAAGGCATGCTGCAGGCTTACAGCCGTTACCGCGAACAGGGTGGCAGTTTTGCTTTTGTAATTGTGGGTAATGCCTTGTGGGGCGATGCCCGCGAATCGTTCCTGGGGCCGGATTTTGCCTGGAACAGCGACTTGTATTTCAGCGGAAGGGTTTCGGCAACCGAGCTGCGCAGTGCCTACGCAGGAGCAGAAGCTTTGTTTTTTGTACCGTTTTATGAAGGTTTTGGTATCCCGCTTGCAGAGGCTATGGCCAGTGGTATACCGGCTCTTACCTCGTCGCTCAGTAGTTTGCCCGAGGTGGCAGGAGAGGCCGCGTTGCTGGCCGATCCGTATAATGTGGCCGAAATGGCGGCACAACTGCTGCGACTGGAGCAGGAACCCGGTTTAGCTGCCCGGCTGATTGAAAAAGGAGCGGAGCAATGTGCCCGTTTTAGCTGGGACGATTCGGCAGCAGTATTGCAAAAAGTATTACAGGCTTATGAAACGACTTAAACCGTATTTGCTGAAAGACCGCCTGGAAGCAGGCTGCGACGAAGCCGGCAGAGGCTGCCTGGCCGGCCCGGTTACTGCAGCTGCGGTAATCCTGGATCCGCGTAAACCTATTAAAGGACTTAACGACAGTAAACAGCTTACCGAAAAGCTGCGCGAAGAACTGGCTCCTGAAATACGCGCCCGTGCCCTGGCCTGGGCCGTAGCTTTTGTAGATGCCGGGGAGATAGATCGCATTAATATTCTGAAAGCCAGTATACTGGCCATGCACAAAGCGCTCGATCAGCTGCTGGTGCGCCCGCAGCATATACTGGTAGACGGAAACCGCTTTTACAGCTACCCCGGCACGGAACATACCACCGTTATAAAAGGCGATGGCCAGTACCAGAGCATTGCTGCTGCCAGTATATTAGCTAAAACAGCCCGCGATGCATATATGCAGCAGCTACATGCCGAATTTCCGGACTATCTCTGGGCCGAAAACAAAGGGTATCCCACACAGGCACACCGTGCGGCTATTGCCCGCATAGGGCCAAGTCCTTACCACCGTAAAAGTTTTACATTGCTCAGTCCGCAGCTAAGCCTGGGGCTTTAATCTGGTTTTAAGTTATTTAGCAGCTGAAGGATAAGTTCAGGTTCAAAGCCTCGTCCGGCAGCAAAGGCCATTACTTTTCGGCGCCGCACCTGCAGGTTCTCTTCTTTTTGCAGTGCCTGCCATTTCTGCTTTAGCAGGCGTTCCAGGGTGTTTTTATATTCGCGCTCGTTTAGTTCGCTATGCAGGGCCTCCTGTATAAGAGCGTCGGCGATGCGTTGTTTTTTAAGGAACATACGGATTTTGCGCCGCCCCCATTTATTGTTGGCAAATTTGCCTTTTACCACCGAGCGCACATAGCGTTCTTCGCTCAGGAAGCCCTGTTCACTCAGTATTTCAATAGCCTTGGCAGCCGATGGCGGTAGGCAGCCCAGGGCCAGTGCCTTCTGGTATACTTCCTGCCTGCTGCGTTCGCGGTAGGCACAATAGGCGGCTAATTTCTGTACTATCTGTTCGAACACGATGTGCAAAAATAAAAAACTCCCGTTTGGGAACGGGAGCTGTAGGATATATTCATGTATTTTGCCTGGTATTTAGCGCTGTATAAGCTTTTCGGCACTAAAGGTTTCGCGTTTGTATTTTGCAGGCAGCTCAAAGGTAGATTTGGGCTGTTCTTTCTGGTTGTATTCCAGCAGGGTTACGGTGCTGGTCATATTCATTCCTGCCTGGTTCAGGGGCATCTGGTACCGTACCGGGAAGCCTTCCACCTTCTGCTGGAACATGGCTCCGAACTGGCTGCCTTTGGCTGCTGCTTCGGGCTTGGGTACATTAATGTCTTTGGTGGTCCACAGGTAACTTACCACACTTTTGTTATCGCTGCCGGTAGATGTAATTTTATATTCTTCGGCATTGTAACCACTTATTTTTTCTGTTTTACCGGTCTTTTCGGTCTGTACCTTCAGGTCGGCCGCCGCAGTGTTTCCGTTTTGCGCTTCGTTACCGGAAGCCATAAGGTATATGGTCTGCCGGGCATGCATAATCATATAGGCTGTATCGGGCCGGCTGTTATCGGTAAGCACATCGCCGAACATACCGGAAGCCATACCTCCCGAAATGCGCAGCAGGCTTTTATTATGTCCGTAGAACAATTCCATGGTATTAGGCATAAGAGGTGCCATCATTTCGGCGTTTTCTCCTTCTATCGAGAGCGAGTACTTCATATAGCCACTCTGGTTTTGAGCCATACCGCTAAGGGAAAGCAGCAAGGCACATACGGTAAAAATGCAGTTTTTCATATGCTCTTTAATTCAAAGATAAATTTCAGGTAAAAGTACTTTAAATAAGCCTTAAATAAGTACTTAACAAAAAATTATGCACATAGTTCATACCAAAAGCGCAAAAAATTGCGTTTATTTGAATAAAATATTCAAAACAAGATGAAAAAATTATTTCTGATATCAGCATTCTGCATAGGTGGTATAGTTGCAGCTTCTGCTCAAACGGCCACCCGTGCACCCGAGGCTTCGGGTTCATCTGCTACGGCAAAGCCGGCCTGCTGCCAGTCTAAAACGGGGGCTCAGTCGTCATGTGCTTCTTCTAAATCAACTTCTGCGTCTTCGTGTCACGATAATAAAGGGTCTGCTTCGGCTGCCACTTCTACAAAACCGAAGGCTACCGCTTCTGCTGCAACCGGCAGTAAAGCTACCGAAAGCCGCAATAAATCGGTAAACACTACCGAAAAATAAACAATACTGCATATTAATTTTTCGAAAAAGGCCGCTTCAAGAGCGGCTTTTTTTATATTTACGCGCTTAAACCTAGTCAAATATGCGCCTCAGAACACTCCTTTGCGCCCTTTTAACCATCTCTTTATCAATATCCTCTGTCCTCGCCCAAAACGTAGAATTCAGCAAAGAAAACGTAAAAGGCCGTGCGGACTGGGAAAAAGCGGTAAAAGAACTGAAAAAGGGCGATAAGTTTTTCGCAAAGGGCGGTTTTGCCCTGCGTTTTGCTCTGCCTCATTATTACGAAGCCTACAAGGTAAACCCAAACAGTGCTACGCTCAATTATCGTATTGCTAAGGCTTTACTGGTTTCGCAGGACAGTTATCAGGCCTTGCCCTATGCGCTTCGTGCTATGGAGCTGAACAGCGAAGTGGCCCGCGATGCCCGCGTGGTACTTGCACACAGCCAGCATATGGCCGGGCAGTTCGAAGAAGCAATGAATGGCTACCAGGCGGCCAAAACACAGCCGCTGTCGCCGGATTATCCTATGGCATGGCTCGATAAAGGCATAGATGAGTGCCGGAATGGTATTGCACTGCGCTCGCAAACCCGCTATACACTTAAAAACCTGGGTCCAAAGATAAATACCGAGTATTCGGAATATGTGCCGCTGGTAAAGGCCGATGGCGGTTTTATCATTTTTACAGGCCGTAAACCTGAGCCTAAAACCGATAAGGCTAAACTGCCCTATACCCGTTTCGATTACGATGTGTTCGAAGATATTTACAAGGCTAAGAAAGAAAACGATACCGCATTCGGCAGCCCGGCAAAAATCGGTCTTCCGCTCGATATAAAGCACAAACACGATGCCTGCATCAGCCTTTCGCCCGATGGTAAAAAGATATATCTGTATACCGATCTTTCGCGCGGAGAAATACGCGAGGCAGAGGTAAACGATGGCAACTGGGGTATACCTTCCGAGGTAAAGGGCATCGATTCCAAATATTACGAAACGCACATTTCTGTTTCGGCCGATAACCAGACTGCCTATGTAATCAGCGACCGGAAAGGTGGCATAGGCGGCCGCGATATCTGGAAATTTACCCGCATTAACGATAAGGAATGGGGAAATGCCCAGAACCTGGGAAATATGATAAACACACCCTATGATGAAGACGGTGTTTTTATTCATCCCGATGGTAAAACCTTGTATTTTAGCAGTAAAGGGCATAATACCATGGGCGGCTTTGATGTATTTATGAGTAAATACGAGAACGATGCCTGGACCACACCTGTAAACCTGGGCCCGCCGGTAAATACCCCGGGCGACGATATCTTTTTTGTACTTACCGGTAATGGCGAGGAAGGTTATATTTCCAGTGCCCGTGCCGGTGGTTACGGAGGACAGGATATTTACCGTGCTGCACCGGAAAAGGAACCCGAAGTGGATCTTACCATATATAAAGGTCTGGTAGTGGACGGTAATACCGGTGAGCCCATAGATGCTTCGGTAGTGATTGTAGACAACAGCAGCGGAAAAGAAATATTCAATAACCGTAACGATGTACGCGAAGGCTTTCTGGTGCCACTGCCCTCAGGCAATAACTATGGTATTTCCGTAAATGCCGAAGGCTACATCTTTTATTCGCAGAACCTGGATATGCGCGATAAAAAGGGATACCGCGAGGAATCGGCTGTAATACGCCTGTACAAACTGGAAAGCGGCAATAAATTTGTGCTGAACAATGTGTTTTTCGATTTCGATAAGGCCGATCTGAAGAGCGAGTCGGTAGCCGAACTGAACCGGGCCATCGAAGTATTTAAGAAGTATCCCGATATCCGTTTCCAGATCGAAGGTCATACCGACAGTTACGGATCGGAATCGTATAATGTGCGTCTGTCGCAGATGCGCGCCGAGGCTGTAAAACAATACCTTATACGGAATGGTATTGCTGCTGTGCGTATAACACGGGTAACAGGTATGGGCGAATCGCAGCCGGTAATGACCAACGAAACTCCTGAAGGACGCGCCCGCAACCGCCGTGTAGAATTTAAGCTCGAAAATTCGGCACCCTAAACGAGTGTCCGTAATATAAAACGAAAAGAGGCTTACCGTTTGTGGCAAGCCTCTTTTTGTTTATTCAGGTTCTGTTTAAAATCAGCGGCAAATGAGTTTGCGGGTACCCGTTTTGCCTTTTACGTAGTACACACCTTTTGCCAGCCGGCTTACGTCTACCAGGGTTTTGGGAGCGGAGCTCTGTATGTTCTGTACCAGGCGTCCATAGCTGTCGTAAATGGCATAGCTTTCGTTCTCAGCGTTTGTGCTGCTCAGTGTAAAAAAGCCCTCTGCCGGGTTAGGATAAATATCAAAGGCGGTATTGGCCTCTACCACATCCAGCGACAGGGTAGGGTCTTTACCTATGCTCCCGGTGGTATTCAGCAGCCAGTTGGCCGGGTCTGCCACTATATTCAGGTTGCCCGTAACCTGGGCCCAGGGAAACGAAATGTATGTATCGGCATCGGTAAGCTGCACACGTACTACGGTATCGGCGGCAGGACATATAATGCGCAGATCGAGCGGGGTTCGGAACAGCGGGGTTACCGAAGGCATAGAGGTGGTTTGGCTAACTTTAAGATAAACAATACCGTCCGAATGGTTCCAGCGTACCGAAAAGGTGGGATAACCCTCGCCATAATACCATTGGTTAAAATAGTCGTTCAGGTTTAGCCCGGTTTCGGATTCGAATACATTCTTAAGATCGGTACCCAGGGCGGTGCCGTTACCAAACTGCTGCAGGTAGCTGCGCAGGGTGGCAAAGTACAGCGAGTCGTTGTTTACCTCGTAACGCAGGGTATGAAAAATAGCAGAACCCTTATCGTAGGTAAGGCGGCCATTGAACAGGCGGCCCACATTCAGGGTATCGGTAACATATACACTGCCTCCGGGCTGCGACATTACGCTGCTGTGCACACTGTTCATAAACGAAGAGGCCTGGTTCGGACTGAACTGGGCAGTCATAAGATATTCCAGGTAACTGGCAAAGCCTTCGTTCAGAGCAATATCAGCCCAGCTGCCGCAGGTAACATAATCGCCAAACCACTGGTGCCCAAGCTCGTGTGCAATAATGTCTGCGGTAAATACACCCTGGGTGGTCATGGTCTGGTGTTCCATACCTCCGCTGAGGGGGGCGGCGCTGTGTCCGTATTTTTCGTCGTGGAATGGATATAGCCCGAACAGTTCCGAAAAATATTCGAGATAGTCTTTGGTAAGATCGATACGGGGTGTTACAAAGCTTATAAAGTCGGGTTTATTGTACAGGTAGTTCTGTATCAGCACCGGGGCAGGAGAACCTGCGGGGTTGGCATAGAAGGAGTAATCGATATAATTACCTACCGCAGCCGAAATAAGGTAATAATCGATCGGGTGGCGGTGTTTCCATTCGTAACGGGCTTTGTTGCCGGGCAGTGTGCTTATTTGCTGCAGTACGCCGTTGGAGCCGGCTTTCAGCGAATCGTCCACCGTTATCCATACATCCAGCGAGTCGATCTTATCTCTCAGAGATTGTTTGCAGGGCCACCACTCGTATGCGCTGTAGGGCTGACTCAGGGTCCAGGTAACACGGGCACCCCAGCTGGGCGATACATCGTTGGTAATACCCGAACCAATAGCTGCCTGGGGCAGCGAAGTGGGTAAGCCCTGGTAATAGATAACGGCTGTAAAATCGTTGCCCTGGCTGAGCGGACTGCCTAATGCAACGGTTTTATAATCGCCGTTGGTTGTGTGGCTTACAAGTTGTCCCTGGAAGCGGATGCTGTCGATGGTAAGAGAAGGATGCAGCTGAAACTCAAATTCGCTCATCAGTGGGGCCGTAACGGTTGCCCGGAAAGTAACCGCCCCTTTTACATAGGTGCTGGTATTGCTCAGCTCCAGGTCGAGCTTGTGATAATGCAGGTCGTACTGCTCGCTGGTGCTGCTCCGCATCGAGCGCGGAAACAGCTGAGCCTCTGCCGATGCCATTTTTGCTTCGGCGCATAAATGACTGCTGTTCTGTGCACTTGCCGAAGCCATACCCAGAAGCAGGCCTGTAAAGATAGTTGCCTTTTTCATTCTTTGTTATAACTGTATAATTCGCTTGTGTGTAAACAAATGTACGTTTCGTTTTTCTTTGGTAAGGAGAAAAAATGTAAATTGGGTAATTATTTTTTAAAGGAGATAAATGGACTCGATTTTTTGTAATTATCTTAAATTTAACTAATTAAGTGTCCTTCGGCTTGGTTGTCCCTTATTTGTCCCCTTTGCAAAAGTGAATAAAGGTTAAAATTTGTTTAACATTGAACTGCAAAATACGACTATACACATGTCTCAAAAAATCACCCTACTCATTTCTGCCTTTCTCTTTGCCGGCATTTGCTCTGTTTCGCGGGCCCAAACCACGGTTTTTGCGCAGTTGCAGGGGCAGCCTACCATGAATACCAGCGGCTGGACCCTGGCTGGCACGGCAGTTACCGGCGATACGCCCGGCGATGCCGATCCCGATAACAACGAACTGGTGCTTACGCCTACTTTAGGGGGAAGCAGCGGAGCCATATTCTATAATACGCCCATAAACCTTTCGCAATGTACCAAATGGCGTGTAGAATTCGAGTTCCGCATTTTCGACGGTAACGGTGCAGACGGCCTGGCATTCTGTTTCCTGGATGTACCGCCCAGTGGCTTTGTAAGCGGCGGCGGTGTAGGTATACCAGCTACAGCCAATGGCCTTAAGGTAATATTCGACCCTTACGATAACGGCTGCGGAGCCAATCCCGAAATACAGATATATAACGGTTTTGGATATAACGAATGTGCTGCCGGCATTGTAAAAGTAAACAATACAGGTGGTAATCTTAACTTTATCCGTTCCAACAACTACAACCAGGCTATTATCGACTATAATGCCGGTAATATTACGGTTACAGTAAACGGTAATGCCTGGCTAACAACCAATTCGCCGGTGAATTATACCGGTTATATGGGTTTTACGGCCGGTACCGGACAAAATTACGACCACCATTCCATACGTAACGTTACCATTTATGCCGATAAGGCTGTGGCAAATGCCGGTGCCGATGTATCTGTGTGCAGCGGGCAGCCGGTGCAGATAGGAGCTCCGGCTCTGCCCAATACCACATACAGCTGGTCGCCGCCTTTCGGTTTAAGTGCCAGCAATGTGGCCAATCCTACCCTTACCCTTACCAATACAGGAAGTACACCGCTGGTAGTGAATTATATACAAACCGCCAATATTACCGGCACCAGTGGCTGCCCCACTACCGATACCATAACTGTAACCGTATATCCCATACCCACTTCCAATTTTAACATAAGTCCGTCAACCGTTTGTGCACATGCGCCGGTAACGGTTACCTATACCGGTAATATGGGTGCGGGAGCCAGCTACAGCTGGAATTTTAACGGTGGTACGGTTATTTCGGGCAGCGGACAGGGACCTTACCAGGTAAGCTGGCCTAACGACGGCGTGGTACCAATTACGCTCAGTGTAAGCTCAAATGGCTGTAATTCAAACACTACCACTAAAAACCTTACAGTACTTCCGGCTCCGGTACTTACCATAAGCGGCGATTCGGTAATCTGTACCGGCGAAAGCACACAGTTTTCGGCAACGGCCGATATCGCCGGCACAACATTCAGCTGGCAACCCGGTAATCTTACCGGTACACCGGTTAATTTAACTCCGGTAACCACCACTACATATGTGGTTATCGGCAAATCGCCCAATGGTTGTAATTCACTGCCCGACACTTTTACCGTACAGGTAAACCCGGTGCCCGTGGCATCGGTAAGCGGGCCTCCCTTTATATGCCCTGGCGACAGTGCGCTGCTCGAGGGAAGCTCCAGCCTGAATCCTGCCACATTTTCCTGGATGCCTGTTGCGCAGAACGACAGCGATATATGGGTAAGTCCTTCGGCTACAACCGTATATAAGCTGGTTGTTACTAAAGACGGCTGTGCCTCCGATACGGCCTTTTTTAGCCTGCAGGCCGAACAGCCTATGAATCTGCAGGTACCCGATACCGTTAAGCTCTGCAAAGGCCAGGAAATAAGTATTGAGGCTACTACCGATATTCCGGCAGGTTTTGAATGGCAGCCCGGTAACCTGAGCGGAGGTATTATACAGATATCGCCACCCGCTTCCATGCAGTACGATGTATTTGCCTATACCACCAACTGTACCACGGCAACCAAAACCATAGAGGTAGAAGTGCTGGAGAATTGCGATTGTAAACTGGTGATACCGAATGTATTCACACCCAATGGCGACAGCGAAAACGATCAGTTTTTTGTTCAGAACCCTCAGGGATGTGTTATAGATACCTACAATTTTATTCTCTACAACCGCTGGGGTGAGGTGGTATGGCGTTCCGAAGATATACAGCAGATGTGGGACGGCCGTATACTCAACAGTTACGGAACCGAAGGTACCTACTTCTGGGTATTCAGGTACAGCTATCTGCCCGGAGGCAGCGGCGAGTCGAAAACAGTAGACGAAAAAGGTACCCTTACGCTCTTCCGTTAAAAAGTACATTTACAGGAAACACCGCAGTAAATTTTGTATATTGTGCAGGTAAATCAATTATGTTTTACCTGCACACTTTGTTTCTGTACCTCGAATGAAGCTCTCACACGTTATTGGCATCTGTGCTTCTTTTCTGCTGTTCCTCCTCACCGGTATACCGCTTTCCGGAGCGGCATTCGACCCGGTATACAGTGCGGGGGGAGAGGAGCGGTGTACGCTGGCCCGCAGTATTTATGAGCAACCCGGTTTTTCCAAAAAAGTGCAGGAGGCCGATATAAGGGAATTACTGCGCTTTGCCAGGGATAAAGGCGACCATTGCCTGCAGATAGCAGCTATGACCTTCTGGGCCCGCTACCTGGATCGCAACGATTCGCTTCCGCTCGATTCGGTAATTGCTGCCTATACCTCGGCCCTGCGTTTTGCCGTGGAAAAAGACCTTGCCATAGATGAGTCGGTACTGGAGTTTGAGCTGGGAATGAAGTATTACGAAGCAAAAGACTTTTCCAAAACCTTCGAATACCTGCTGCAGGCATACGAGCACTTTCGTGTACTGGGCTTCGAGCGCGTACCCAATGTGCAAACCTACCTGTACGAGATCGGACGTGTGCATTTCGAATTTTCGGATTACGAAAAGGCTCAGTTTTACCTGAACCAGTCGTTGCAATACCCGTTCGAGAACTACCGGGCGGTTATTTATACCTATAATACACTGGGCCTGGTATATATGCAAACCCGTAAATACGAAGAATCGCTGCGTAATTACGAAAAGGCTATGTACGTTGCCAGGGCAAGCCGCGATTCGGTATGGATCGGCATCATAAGCGGTAATAAAGCTACGGTATACCTCAGAACAGGACGTGTAAACGAGGCCAAGCCCCTTATAATGCTCGATTACCGCCAGAGCCTTAAGTATAAAGAATGGAACAGTGCCGCCAGCAGTTTGTTGCTTATTATTGGCATAAACCTGGACGAAGACAGCCTGCGTCTTGCCGGCGAACGTATTGCAGAAGTGGAAAGGCTGCGAGCCGGAGAGGCCCGCTCTATATATGTATCCCGCGATTATTTTTACAATAAAAGCCGCCTGGCTTATCTTAATGCCAATTACAAAATGGCTTATGCCATGCTCGATTCGGTACGGGTATACGATATGCGCATTACCCGCGAAAAAAATCAGGAAGTAGTTCGTAATTCGGAGATTAAAGTAAAGACAGAGAAGTACTTAAATGATATTCAGCTCCTCGAGAGCAACCGGAAAAAAGGACAGATATTCCGGAACCTGATTATTACCATTGCCCTTTCGGTGGTAATTATAGCTCTTATGCTGCTGAACAGTCAGCGGCTGCGGCGCCGGAAAGACCAGGCCCTGTACCAGCTCGAAAAGCAGCGGGCAGAAGAAGAGCTGAAAAGTGCAGAAGTACAGCTTCAGGCCTATATGAGCAGCCTGCTCGAAAAGAACCGCCTGATCGATCGTTTACGCCAGGAACACGAGCATGCCGAGGAAAAGGAAGTTATATCTGCTGAAAAAGAGAAGGTTATAGAAAAGCTGTACGAGTTTACCATTCTTACCGAAGACGACTGGATCAACTTCAAGCGTATGTTCGACAAGGTATACAAAGACTTCTTTATACGGCTTAAAGAGAAATACCCCGATCTTACCCTGGCCGAAACACGGCTGATTGCCCTTACCAAACTGAATTTATCTGTAAACGAAATCGCCAATATGCTGGGCATATCACCCGATTCGGTGCGGAAAACGGCAAACCGTCTGCGTAAGAAACTGAACCTGCCTACAGGCAACGACGTGTTTAACCTGGCTGCTGATATTTAAGGTATTGTTTAAAAAAGAGCCCTGGGAAAAGCCATATCTCTTTTTTGTCCGGGATGTGTTAATATGTCTGATTATAAGAATGTTGCAATTTTGTCCCTCATTTGTCCTACCTGTTTTTAACAAATATTACAAATTAAATGCAGTACTTTGAGAGTGTAAAATTCTTGTATTCTTAACGCAATGGAAACCCGAGAATAACAGGTAATTCTACAAAGCTCTCAATTCAATTAAACCACAAAGTTCTCTTTTACATGAAAAAAACAATGTACTCTGTTTCGCTCAGGCATATGGGATTTTCTTCGTCCCTGTGTCTTCTGATGCTGTTTTTTCTTGGACTTGTACGGCTTAATGCGCAGGTAATAACGGCGCAGGTTGGCACGGGAACAGGCACAGGATCAACAAACCCGATCACCTCCTGCTGGGGTTATTCTTATACACAGCAGGTTTACACCGCTGCCGAGATTACGGCTGCAGGCGGTGTACCAGCCAATATTAGCAAGATTCGTTTTTATTATTCGTCCGGTTCTACCGGAAGCAGTACCGCCTGGACCATTTATATGGGCAACTCTTCCCGTACAGGGTTTACCAGTAATACCGACTGGGAACCGCTGGCTAACATGACCCAGGTATACACCGGCACGGTTACTTACCCCGGTGCAGGTAACTGGATGGAGATAACGCTTAATACGCCTTTTCTTTGGGATGGAGTAAGCAATATTGTGGTTGCGGTAGACGAGAATCAGCCGGGATGGAACTGTACCATTAACTGGCGGGTTACCAATACAACCGGCGACCGTTCTATTTATTACCGTGACGATAGTAATAATCCCGATCCGGCCTCTCCGCCCTCGGCTACAGGTCGTGCTACAAGTATTCCCAATATTCAGTTCGACTTTGTACAGACGCCCTGTGCAGGTCTTACCCCTGCTCCCGGAAACACGCAGGCATCGCTTGTAAACCTTTGTGCCGGGCAGAGTTCCTCTACACAGCTTACTCTGCAGAACAATTATGCCTCTAATTCAGGGATGACTTACCAGTGGCAGCAGAATACCGGTTCCGGCTGGACTAATATAAGCGGAGCTACAGGTTTTATTTATACCGCCAACAATGTACAGGCCGCTACACAATACCAGTGTATAGCCACCTGCGATGGTGTAAATTCCGGTACTTCTACGCCGGTTACCGTAACCGTAAATCCCCTGCCTGTGGTGAGTGTAACACCCACTTTTGCCACAACCTGTGCTCCAACCGAACTGGTAGGACTTACAGCTACAGGTGCTGATGTATACAGCTGGACTCCTAATACAGGTCTCAGTGCTACCACAGGAGCTACTGTACAGGCAGCCCCTGCCAACCTGCAGACCTATGTGGTTACCGGTACCGATACCATTACAGGTTGCTTTAGCAGAGATACCGCTACTGTTGCACCTATACAGCAGATGCCTTTTAATGTAAGTTATCCGCCGGCAGTGCACTGTGCGCCCGGTACACCTATTACGGTAACGGTTACACACGATCCGGGTTATGTTGCCGGTTTAGGTAACATACAATACGAGTTCCTCGATTCTGCCGGTACACATACCGTACAGGCCTGGAGTACAACATCTTCGTATACATTTACACCCACAACCGACGGGGTGTACGAAATATTTGCGCGCCTGCGCAGCAATGCCTGCGATTCGAACCTTACCCCGCTTAAAAAAGTAACTATTAATGTAGGTTTTGGCGGTAATGTGCAGGTAATTAATCATGTAACCTGTAACGACTCTACCGGAGGCTTTAACATTGTTAATGCTTTTGGTCAGGGTTCGTATGCAACATGGTACAACAACGATTTCAGCTCGGCGGTAATTAACCCCACCAATGCTACGCTGCATGGTGCTGCAGCCGTTACAGCCGGTCGTATGGTACTTACGCCTTCGGCCACATCGAGCCGTGGAGCCATGAGCATCCTGAACCCTACCGGTATTGCCGGAACAGGTGTGGAATACCATATTACCTTTAAACTTACGGCCGATAACCCTATTAATACTTACGGAACCGGTGGTGCCGATGGTATTGCCTATTCGTTTGGCGATGATGCCAACTTTAACACAGCCTATCCTGCCTGCAGCGGTTACGGAACCAAGCTGCGCATTTCTTTCGATGCGGCAGGTAACAGCTCCGAAAATGGCAACAACGCAGGTATCTACCTCGTATACGGAACTACGCTTACCAACCAGCTGGCTCCCGTAGGTAACGGAACACTGGCTTATACAAGCGATGTAAGCAGCTGGAAAACACTTACCGATGTACCGGTTGACATTCTTATTACATCGACAGGCAAACTTACACTTACCGTAGGTGGTACGGTGATCTTTAACGAAGTACAGTTGCCGCCTGCTTTCCAGACAGCCAACAAATCGAACTGGAAACACGTATTCAGCGCCCATACCGGTGGCGATGCACTGCGCCAGGCTGTTGACGATGTAAACATCGAAGTGGTAAACTATAAATACGGCATAAGCACAAGCGGTGCCGGTGTGCCTGCAACATGGCAGGATGGCGGTCGCTTTATCAATCTGCTGCCGGGCGCTTACGATATTTACATGGCAAACCCTGCAGATACCATTAACTGTAACCGTTTGCTGGGTACTTATAATATTCTGGACCTGAATCCAGTGCTGGAGCTGGGTGCCGATACCCTGCTCTGCAGCGGATTTACACTTACACTCGATGCCCAGAATCCGGGTAGCAGCTATGCCTGGAGCGATAACTCCACTTCACAGATACTTTCTGTAACCGGTGCCGGTACTTACTGGGTGCAGGTTACCGATACCTTCGGATGCCAGGTATACGACATTATAAACGTAACCGGTGGCCATACACCCTTACTGAATTTGGGTGCCGACACTACTATATGCGACGGACAGAGTGTACTGCTCGATGCCGGAGTAGATGGCGACTTTTACCAGTGGAATACCAATGCTACCACACAAACCATTACAGCAACCACTACCGGTATGTATATTGTAGACCTTTCGAACACCGACGGATGTTCGTCTACCGACAGTGTATTTGTAAATGTACTTCCCCTGCCGGTAACCAGCGGTATAAGCGTGGTGGTTAACGGTAACAGCGTTTCATTCACGGCCGATAATGCCCAGGATGTATTCCTGTACGAGTGGCAGTTTGGCGATGGCAACACCATTACCAATATTTCGCCCAATATTACCTATAACTACCTGCAACCCGGTACCTATACCGTAACGCTTACCGTGCTTAACAACAATAACTGCGGCAGCAATACGGTTACCATTACCGTTACCATAGCAGACCATACGGGTATCGAAGAAGCCGATGCCCTGAGTGGTGTACACATTTTCCCTAACCCTGCTTCCGATAACATACAGCTGGCCAATCCGGCAGGTCTCAGCATCGAGCGTATCAGCATTTTCGATGCCAGCGGCAAACAGGTGTATGTATCATCACCGTCAGCTCCTTCGGTACTGCCTTCTGTAGCCGGCTGGAGTAACGGATTCTACCTTATCAGGATCGAAACCGGCGACCGGCTGTTTGTACAAAGGCTGATCGTTAAAAAATAAGATGAACAAGTTAAGTTAGACTGGGATAATGCCGGCATGTATCAACTCGGTACTGCCGGCATTTTTTAATTTTAAAAACAAAAGCTCATGTATGCAGTAAAGTATATAGTTTCTCTGGCATTAATGCTTATACTTACCGCAAAGGTACAGGCCCAGGCTGTGGTTTTTGCCCAGCTGCAGGGCAGTCCTGTAATGAATACAACGGGCTGGAATCTTACCGGTAGTGCTGCCATAGGCGATACTCCCGGTGATGCCGACGGCTTTAATAACGAACTGATACTGATACCTCCCATAAATACTACCAGTGGTGCTGTTTTTTATGGTCAGCCTATCGACCCCAGCGTTTGTACCAAATGGACGGTAGAGTTCGAATTCCGCATTTTCGACGGAAACGGAGCCGATGGTATTGCCTTCTGCTTTCTTACCAATCCGCCCGTAGGCTTTGTAGTAGGTGCAGGAGTTGGTATACCGGCAGGTGCCAACGGACTTAAAGTGGTTTTCGATACCTTCGATAACGGCTGCGGGGCGAATCCCGAAGTACAGTTATATAATGGTGTAGGCTACGACGAATGTATTGCAGGTATACAAAAAGTAAACAATACGGCAGGAAATCTCGATTTTATACGGTCGAACAATTACAATTCCGCGAGCATCGTTTATGATAACGGTTTTATTACCGTTAGCATCAACAATGTTGTATGGCTGAATAATATAAATTCGCCCATTAATTTCTCGGGCTATATGGGTTTTACATCCGGTTCGGGGGCTTTTAACGATCGTCATTCGCTGCGCAATGTGGTTATTTATGCCGAAATGCCTATTGCCGATGCAGGCCCGGATGTAGCTTACTGCTCGGGCGATAGTGTGCAGATAGGTACGGCAGACAGTGTTATCTATAATTACTCCTGGGCTCCGGCCACGGGGCTGAGCCAGACCAATATAGCCAACCCGTATGTACACCTGGTAAACAACGGCAATACACCTGTTACGCAGGTATATACCGTTACTACCACCCTGGCAGCCAATCCGGCAGCCTGTCCGCGCAGTGACGCGGTAACGGTAACCATAAACCCGGTGCCCGTAGCGGCATTTGCTTTTTCTGTACCCCAGAGTTGTACCGGCCATAATGTGGGCATAAGCTATACCGGTAATATGGGGCCGGGAGCAACCTATACCTGGGATTTCGACGGAGCTGCTATTGTTTCCGGAACAGGACAGGGGCCCTACCAGGTGGCCTGGAGCGATACCGGCATGCATGTGGTGCGTCTTACGGTGTCGCAGTATGGATGTACCTCTGCGCAGTTTACCGACAGTATACCGGTATACGCAATACCTACCGCCAATTTTACCCTGCCGGCAGAAATATGTATATACAACCAGGCTACCCTTAGCTATACAGGTACTGCTTCCTCTGCGGCCAGCTATGCATGGAATTTCGGGGCAGGGAATGTGCTTTCGGGAACGAACGAGGGGCCATACGATGTACAATGGACTACCCCGGGAACAAAAATGCTGTCGCTTACCGTTACAGAGAACGGTTGTGTTTCGCCTGCCTATAACGATTCGCTTATAATACGGCCCAAACCGGCGGCTACCTTTAATGCCGACAGTCAGATATGTGAGCAGGCTTTTGCCACGCTCAGTTATACCGGGGCGGCTTCGCCTGCGGCCCAGTATAACTGGTTCTTTAGCGGAGGTGCGCAGCAGCTGCTGGGTAACGAACCCCAGCAAACCGGCTGGACGGCAGTACCCGGTATTTACGACCTGGGTTTACAGGTAACAGAATATGGCTGTATATCCGATACGGTTTTACACAACATAACGGTATACCCGGTACCTACGGCCAGCTTTACAGCCACACCCACCATCTGCGCCGGCGATGTTACCACGCTTACCTATACAGGCACGGCCTCGGCTGCGGCCCAGTATAACTGGAATTATGCAGCCGGTGTATTGCAGAGCGGTCAAAATCAGGGACCCTTGCAGGTTTCCTATGCTTCGGCAGGTACACCGGTTATTATACTCAGTGTTACCGAAAATAACTGTGTTTCTGTGCCAGATACGGTACAGATAACCGTACATCCCATACCTACATCGTCTTTCAACGTACCTGCGGGTATATGTGTAGGGCAGAGTGCTACACTTACCTATACCGGAAGTGCCGGTCCGGCGGCCCAGTACAACTGGAATTTCGACGGAGCGGAAGTGCTCTCCGGTACAGGCGCAGGTCCTTATGTGCTGGGCGATGCCGTGCTGGGTACTTTCAGCATAAGCCTGCAGGTTACCGAGAATAACTGTGTTAGTCCGCTTACCAGCCACAACTTCCTGGTATTACCTTCGCCTACGGTCGATTTTACGGCAACACCCCTTATCGGCTGTAATCCGTTGCCGGTACAGTTCAGCAATAATACCACGGCCCAGCCGGGCATACAATATGTGTGGAGTTTTGGTACAGGCGATACCTCAGCTCTGAGCGATCCGCTGTATATATACCAGCATGCAGGTACCTTTTCGGTAACACTGTATGCCGAAAATGCCTTTGGCTGCTCCGACCAGCTTACACGTAACAGCTACATCAGCGTTACGCCCCATCCGGAGGCTGGTTTTAGTGCAGGCAACAGCGGGGTTATTACCATGGATAATCCTACCATACATATAAAAGATGCTTCGGCCTATGCCGAAACCTGGTACTACGAAATGGGAGAGGGCACTACCTATAAAGATCCGCAGCCGGTACATACTTATCCCGAAACGGGCGAGTATCTTATTTACCAGATTGTAAGTAATTCGCTGGGCTGCAGCGATACAGCCAGTATGCTCATTACGGTGCTGCCTGTAACCAATGTGTTTATACCCAATACCTTTACACCCAACGGCAATAACCGTAACGATGTATGGCGTCCGTCGCTCTCGTACATTACGGCTTACGACCTGCAGGTGTACAACCGCTGGGGCGAGCTTGTATATCGTTCGCAGGATATATACCAGGGCTGGAACGGTACACATATATCGTCTGGCAAACCGGTACAGCAGGATTCGTATGTTTATGTAATACGATATACCGAGCTTGCCGGCCCCCAGAAAGAACTGCGCGGCTTTGTAAATGTGCTGCGCTGATGAATTAAGGATCGCCGATCATGCCTATAATAAAGAAGCAGGAAGTTTTAACGAGTAACTTTCCTGCTTCTTTTTGTTAAGAGAAACGACTGAAATGGAGTTTACTGAATATCGGACGGCATAATATTAAACGTGGCCGTGGTGTATACTTTTTTGGTTTTGTACATCCAGTTGTCGAGTATTTTTGGGTCTTTAAGCAGTGTTTTGTTCCCGATATAGAACGAATCGCACACCTGCCAGTTGCGCAGGTCGGCTTCGTTGGGTTTGCGTTTTGGGATATAGCTGCCGTAAAATTCGTTCAGGTTAAGGGTAAATGCCGATCCGTCGCTGAGCGGACAGGTACTTATACAACGCAGTATGCCATTGCCAAGGGGTATCTCCTGGTAATTAAGTCCGCAGCCCTGGATATCCTGAAATTTCTGCAGGGTAGAGCTGTCGTTCATATAAATATCTTTCCGGATAACCAGATCCAGGGTAGTGCCGCTGGAATTCTGAACGCGTGTTTCGCGTGTGTTGGTTACATCGCAGGCAGCCACAAAGGGCAGGGCCAGCATAAGAATAAGAGCTGTATAACTGTACTTTTTCATATTTGGTTGTGTTTCAACAAAGCAAATATGAGCCTTTCTCTTGTATGAATAAAAGGATATTTATGTTTTTGTGATGTTAAAAGCGATTGTTGTGTTTTCAATCATCTTGAAAATAAATGCTTTGTACTTATTTTGTGTGTATCTTAATGTTGTTTCTTTTTCTTGTACACGGGTACAGTGCTGCAGGGTTCGCCATACATAAGCGATTTTACATAAGGCAGCAGTTTTTGGGTAATCTGCAGGTAGCATTCGGCGCTTACCCAGGAGGCTCCGCAGCCCTTTATTACTACCCGGGCATCGGTATAGCCGGCGGCATTGAGCTCATGAGCAATTTTGTGCAGCAGAACACGGGTTTGCAGTTGACCGGGCTCGCAAAGAAAAACCTGCCGTGCCGTTTCCTGTAATTTCTGTGTTACCAGCATCCAGGCCCAGGGCTGTATAATAATGTCGCTGCTGCAGTGTACAGCTACATATGCATTGTGGAAAGCACCGGTATCCAGTTGTTCCAGTTGTTCCCGAAAATATTTTTCGCGCAGTATGAGCTCCTCGCCCAGCAGGGAGGCCAGGTCCAGGAAGGCAAGACTTTCGTTATGCAGCATATCCTGCATGTCGAGCGTAACAATACCGCTTTGCGCTACTTTATTTATAATGATGTTATCGTTCATAGTTACAGAAAGCCAAGTTCAAGCTGAGCCTCTTCGCTCATCATATCTTTGTCCCAGGGTGGGTCGAAGGTTATGATTACATCCGCCTTTTTTACCTGTTCAATGGCGGCCACCTTATCTTCTACCTCCCGGGGCAGCTCTTCTGCCGAGGGGCAATTGGGTGTGGTAAGCGTCATTACCACGGTTACCTCAGAATCTTCGTTGATGCGTATTTCGTAGATAAGCCCCAGTTCGTATATATCTACAGGTATTTCAGGATCAAATATGGTTTTGATCGTTCGTACCACTTCTTCTTCCAGTTCGAATGCTGTCATTGCAATTAGCTTATCCATTTACAGCCTGCAGCGCCGCCGCAAAGGCTTTCATTTGTTTTACCATACTTACAAGTCCGTTGCTGCGGGTAGGTGTAAGGTGTTCTTTAAGACCTATTTCGTCAATAAAACGGAGGTCGGCCACAGCTACTTCAGCAGCTTTCTGTCCCGAAAGTACACGTACAAGAAGAGCCACAATACCTTTGGTAATGATGGCATCGCTGTCGGCACGGAACATAACCCGGTCGCCGTCGGCCTCGGCATGTATCCATACCTTACTCTGGCAGCCTTTTATAAGATGTTGTTCATCTTTATATTGCTCGTCGATCAGGGGAAGTTTTTTTCCTAACTCAATAATATACTCGTACTTGTCCATCCAGTCGTCGAACAGGCTGAATTCTTCCGTAATCTCGGCTTCAATTTCGGGTATGCTCTGCATGGTACAAAGGTACGAAAATGTACTTATTTAGAATAATTCAAAATAAAAATGCGATACCGGGTTTCAGATGCCTGATTTCTGAGCTTCGATGCGGGATATAATATTGTCTTTCAGCGTACTCAGTTCGCCGGCCTTTTCGGTGCGTCCTTCCCGGGTGTAGTAAGCAATGAGGTTGTTGAACATGCGTATGATAAGGGTATGGTTGGGTGTAGGGGTGTAGTAGTTGTCGCGGGGTTCTATTTTGCTTTGCATCAGAAAAGCGTCAATTTCGCGACGGCTGAATACGGCACCCCGGTTCAGAGGATTCATGTAAAACAGTACGGGTGTCTGGGTTTTTCCCAGCAATACCCGGGTAATTTCGCTGTGGTCGAGCCAGCAGAGTATAAAATGTTCGGGCAGGTTTACGCCGTGTACGGGTAGTTCCAGCGATTGTGCCACAATAATATATAAGGCGGCCAGGGTAACGGCATTACCTTTTTTGCTTTCGATAAGCTTATTTATGTAGTTGTTCTCCGGGGCCTGGTAATGAGAGGTATTGGCCGAGAACTGGTGTATACCGTAAAATACATGGTTAAATACCTTGCATTGTTCAAGTGCCGTTTGCGAATGGTTTATCTCCATCCATATGTCTTTTTTCAGGCGGCCTACAAACTGGTGTATCTTATCTTCTTCCAGGTCGGGGTACTGGTAACGGGCTACAAGTATAATGCCCCTCAGCAGGTCTTTGGCACCCTGGTCTACCCAGTGGTTGAACTGCAGGCTTATTTCGCCAAACTGTATGTTGTGGATAATTTCTTCGATGCGGTGCTGCAGATCGGTATTAAAGGTGCCTTCCCATACGCTTTCGAGTTCGGGTATTACATCGGGGCCAAGGGAAACCAGTTTTTCGCGAACATTACCGAAGACTTCGCGGTCGGAGTCGTCGAGTAAACTTATGAGGGCTTTTAGTTCGCGTGCATTCATTACTGCGAAAGTACGGCGCAGATGGTACACCGGAGAATGAGCCGGGCTAAAATATTTCAACAGCCGGGTATGAATAGAATTGCCTGCTCACAGGAATGAACTGAATATAAGATAGAACAGCAGGCCGCTGTACATGCAGCCGTCGAGCAGGCCATCGAACCAGTAGGGGCCGTTTTCGCTGCCGGTATACCGGATGCATATGATAGCAAGCAGGCAGGAGCAATACCAGGCTGCTGTAACAGCCAGGGGCCAGTATGCGAGCAGGTAACCGCTGCCGATAAGCAGCATGCAAAGCAGCATAGCCAGCGTAGCCAGCTGTTTTATGCGCTTTGCCCCCAGGGTATGCCCCAGGGTAAGTATGGCATCCTGCTTGTCTTGTTCTATATCGCGTATATCGAAGGGGATGGTAAGAGCCCAGGTATAACAGAAAACGGCGGGTGCAAGCAGGTATAGACCTGTTTTGCCAAACAGGGATGCATCCATACTGTAGCCAGCAAAAACGACACATACCAGGGTCCAGCTGAGTGCCACCAGAAAAGATTTAAGCAGTGGTATCTCGCGCAGACTTTTTTTTCCGCGTATCTCGGGCATGGGCAGGCTGTACAGAATACTTATCACAAAAGGAATGCCCAGCAGCAGCAGTGCCCGCAGCGGAATAAAAAAGGCCAGCAGCGCAGCCGGTATAAGGGCACTGGCAATGGCGTAGCCGAGTACATATTTGTGTTTTAGTACCCATTGGTGCCTTTTGCCGGTAGGGTGACTGCTGTAATGGGGTGTTTGCATCAGGCGCTGGGCTCCGTAAATGCCAAATATGCCCAGGAAGATAAACAGCAGGGTGTACTCGGGCATGGCCTGGCCCTGCAGGGTGTATTGCACCAGCAGGGTAAAGCACACACCTCCGCCGGCTACCCAAAGATTGCCGAAAAAAAGTATGCGCAGTACTGCTTGCATTTATTCTTTACTTTTCTGGTATTCGAGTATACCAAAACCGATCAGGAATCCTGCCGCACCGCTTACACCGGATATAAGAGCCCGGCGCTTTTTAACCTGTGCGGTAAAGCCCCGCCGGTAGTCTTCGTCGTTTAGTATACGGCCGTTTGTAAGTCTTACCAGTCTTTTACCGCGCAGCGATGGCCGCACCGACGATTCTATACCGGTGTATACCGCCGGTACCGCAATGCCGTAAACTCCAAGGAAGTAGCCGCCCAGTATACCCAGTGTAGCATTTACGTACAATCCGTAATCGTTGCGGTAAAAACGACGGGCATCGCGTCCGCCGTCGGCCCAGGCGCGGGCCATGGCCACCGAAAAGGAGTCGTACTGGCTTATATAAGGCGTAAATACCATGTGCTCTTTGCCATTCTGCGTATAAAGCAGCAGGGCATTTTTACGGATTGTTTTATAGCCGCCGCCAGTTTTGCGGAATACATAACGGCTGCTGTCCTTCATATGAGAGAAGCTGGCAGGCAGCATACGGCCTGTAAGAAAATAGGCATAGTCCGAAGGGTAAAACACATTCCCGTCTTTCTGTACAAACTGCAGTTTACGTGCCGCAATGCTCTTTTCTTTCTTCTTTTTGTTCAGGTATACCACACGACTGCTGTCGAACGATACAATTTCTGCCTGGCGGAAAGGTTTGCGCCAGGGTTGTATGCCCTGCTGCGCCATGCCGCTTATACTGCCGCAGAGAAGCAGGCTCAGGATAAAAATATACGGTTTCATCAGAAAGCAAAGTAACAAAATCCTGCGGCAGGCTGCTAAAAAAAATATGCCCTAAAGGCCTGTTCTGTAAAAAATATCAAAAGGTATCCACAGGTATACAGATGCGCTTTTAAAAGATTACTTTTGTGTGATTTTTTTACAGCATAAATTTCCATGAGAAAAGAAAAGTTTGTTCGCAGGCATATAGGCCCTTCCGCAGCAGAAACGCAGGAAATGCTTCAGGTGGTGGGAGCCGCCGATCTGAACCGTCTTACCGATGAGGTGGTACCTGCCGCCATCCGCCTTACAGGCCCTCTGGGCATGCAGTCCGCACTCAGCGAACGCGAATACCTGGAGCTTATTGGTAAAAAAGCAGCTAAGAATAAAGTATTCCGCTCATTTATAGGGCAGGGTTATTACGGCACCTTTACGCCATCGGTAATCCTGCGCAATATATTCGAAAGTCCCTACTGGTATACGGCATATACACCATATCAGGCCGAAATTTCGCAGGGCCGTATGGAAAGCCTGCTTAATTTTCAGACCCTGGTAACCGACCTTACGGCACTGCCCCTGGCCAATGCTTCGCTGCTGGACGAAGGTACGGCGGCCGCTGAGGCTATGAGTCTTTTCCTGAACAGCCGCAGCCGCGAGCAGGAGCAGAACAATGCCATGCGTTTCTGGGTAAGTAACGCTGTTTTTGCCCAAACACTGGATGTACTTATTACCCGTGCCGAACCCCTGGGTATAGAAATCGTTACAGGCGATGCAGCCGATCCGCAGATCGACGGCAGCTTTTTCGGAGCCCTGCTGCAGTACCCCAATGCTTTTGGCGAGGTGGAAGATTACCGTTCCTTTGCCGAAAAATGCCATGCCCTGCAGGTAAAAGTAGCTGTAGCTACCGATCTGCTGGCGCTTACCCTGCTTACACCTCCGGGTGAGTGGGGTGCCGATGTGGCTTTTGGCTCGGCCCAGCGCCTGGGTGTACCAATGGGCTTTGGCGGCCCGCATGCAGCTTTTTTCTGTGTCCGCGAGGAGTACAAACGCCAGATGCCGGGTCGTATTATAGGGGTAACTATAGATGCACAGGGAAACCATGCCCTGCGTATGGCCCTGCAAACCCGCGAACAGCACATTAAACGCGATAAAGCTACATCTAATATATGCACAGCCCAGGCCCTGCTGGCCAATATGGCAGCTATGTATGCGGTATATCACGGTCCGGAAGGTCTTAAAGAAATTGCCGGCAATATACATGAGCAGGCTTCTCTTATTTACGGTGGCCTTAAAGCTATGGGTGCCGGGGTATTGAATACACACTTTTTCGATACCGTATTTGTACAGGCCGGTGTGGCTGAGATACAGGCTATACGTAAAGAAGCCGAAGCAAAAGAGATCAATTTCTTTTACGGGAAAGAAGGTTATATAGGTATTTCCTGCGATGAACTTACCACAGGTACAGATGTGCAGGATGTACTGGATATTTTTGCCGCTGTTTATGGTAAGGTTGCAACAGCTGCCGCTCCCGGTGTTTTCCTGGGAACCCTGCAACGCAGCTCAGAATTCCTTAAGTACCATGTATTTAATGCCTACCACAGCGAAACAGAGCTTATGCGCTATATTTCGCGTCTCGAGCGTAAAGATATCGGGCTTAACTATTCGATGATTGCCCTGGGTTCCTGTACTATGAAGCTGAATGCTGCTTCTGAACTTATACCGCTTTCGAGGCCTGAGTTTAATGCCATTCACCCTTTTGCCCCTGAAAACCAGGTGCAGGGTTACCTGGAAATAATCAATGAGCTTTCGGCCGACCTGTGTACGGTTACCGGTTTCGATGCTATGTCGCTTCAGCCTAATTCCGGTGCGCAGGGCGAATATGCCGGACTCATGGTTATACGTTCTTATTTTGCTGCCCGCGGCGAAACCGAGCGTACCATTGCTCTTATCCCATCTTCGGCACATGGCACCAATCCGGCCAGTGCTGTTATGGCAGGTATGGACGTGGTAGTGGTAAAATGCGACGAACTGGGCAATATAGATGTAAACGACCTGCAGCGCTGCTGCGAACTGTATGCCGGGCGTGTGGCCGTGCTTATGGTAACATACCCTTCCACACATGGTGTATACGAAGAACGCATCATGGAAATTACGTCTATGGTACATGCCATAGGCGCACAGGTATATATGGACGGAGCCAATATGAATGCACAGGTGGGCCTTACTTCGCCGGGTAATATCGGAGCCGACGTATGCCACCTGAACCTGCACAAGACCTTTGCTATTCCGCATGGCGGAGGTGGCCCCGGTATGGGGCCCATAGGCGTTCGCAGTCATCTGGCACCTTATCTGCCCGGGCACGTATACCTGGCAGGCGGCAGCAATACCACACATGCGGTTTCGGCAGCGCCTTTCGGCAGTGCGCTTATACTGCTTATATCCTATGCATACATTAAAATGCTGGGTGGCGAAGGCCTTACCGAAAGTACACGTTATGCTATTCTGAACGCTAATTACCTCAAAGATAAACTGAAAGAGCATTATACGCCTCTGTATACGGGCGCCGGCGACCGTGTGGCCCACGAATTTATTGCCGATTGCCGCGACTTTAAGCGTACCGCAGGTATAGAAGTGGTAGATATAGCCAAACGTCTTATGGACTTTGGTTACCATGCTCCCACTGTATCGTTCCCGGTGGCAGGTACCCTTATGATAGAGCCTACCGAAAGCGAAAGCAAGCAGGAGCTCGATAAATTTATAGAGGTAATGATCCGCATACGCGAAGAGATACGCGAAATAGAGAATGGCCTGGCAGATAAAGCCAATAATGTACTTAAAAATGCACCGCATACCTGCCCGGTGGTGCTTAGCGACAGCTGGGATAAACCATACAGCCGCGAAAAAGCTGCGTTCCCGGTGGCGCGTCTGCGTACCGATAAGTTCTGGCCTTCGGTAGGACGTGTAAACGAAGCCTACGGCGACCGTAACCTGGTATGTACCTGCCTGCCCCTCGAAGCTTATCAGCAGAGTGAGGTAGGCAACCTGGTATAAGATAATTGACGGGTTTTTTGTAAGTTCGCCTGCTAATCATATGGAACGACCTTACATGAAACAAAAACTCATATTCATCTTTTGCGCATTATGGAGCGGATTCCTGTACGGACAAAACATACAGGTATCCGCTCCTTCGCATTTGCGCAAACTGCCTGTAAGCCCCGGCTTACAGCATATGCCCCTTAACAGCGATAAAGGCCTGCTGGATATGTACCTCGATTACAGCGTGTCCAATATGGACGACGACTGGTACATATGGCCTCTGAATGCATTATACACCATCGACGATACCATCGGCTTTAAAAACTGTTTTGTGCAGGCTACGGTTACCATCGACGATTTTGTATGTGGTTATACCAGTCTTGCCGACCTTTCGAACAAAATTGCAGGAACCCCCGAACTATACAGTTCCCTGGCACAGGCTCCCTATAATGCACAGTGGTCTTTGTATATCGATTCGCTGTATGCTTTTGTAAACCATAAGAACAGCTCGGGACAGTACAACAGGCTCAGTGCCCGGCTTATTGCCCAGCAGCTGAACGGCACACCCAACAATAATGTGGTGCTGTGGTCAGCAACCGATTCCACTACGGGTAATTTTACTAATCCCAGCAATATGGAGGTGCTTGCCTGGAGTCCGCAGTTCCAGGTACCTGCCGGTCAGCGCCTGGCCTTTAACCTGCGTTTTGAGGCTCCCGATGCTGATACCCTGCAGCTGGCAGCCGGTTATGTAGATGGCAATGGTAACGGACTCTGCGAAAATGCTACCGATTTCAAGACCAGCTTCGGGCAGCTGGTTTATCTTCCCAATATATCCAACACGGCCAACCTGGTATACCAGATCGGTGGAAACAACTACTATTTTGCTGCACAAAACTGGCATCTGTGGTACAAGGTGACCTATGTAGACCGCACCTCCACCGAGGAGAGCGAAGCCAAAGGCTTTGGTATTGAGCAGAATACCCCTAACCCCTTTAGCGGAACCGCTACCATTAAATACTATATGCAAAAGGCCGGTGAAGTAAGCTGGCAGCTAAACGATGTGAGCGGCCGCACCCTGCAGCGCCATAATCTGGGGTTCCATACTCCGGGCATTTATACACTGCCCTTCGATGCTACGGGCCTCAGTGCAGGTGTTTACATCTATGGTATTACCGTAAACGGTGCTACGGTTACAAAACGCATGATCGTAAAATAATTCAGGATACATTCCGTTTTAAAAGCGCCCGCAAAATGCGAAGCGCTTTTTTTATGTTACTTTTGCCGCCATGTTCAGACATTTATCTGCATTTATAGCCTTGTTCATACTGAGCTGCGGCCTGTACGGCCAGCAGTACGAATGGACACATGCTCCTTACCCGGTAAAGGCGCTGGCCCAGGATTGGCCTGCCGGTGCACCCAAATCGGGAGGAGATGAGTTTGTGCTCGATTTCGACCGCAGCGAAGAGGCTATTACAGGTGCAGCGGCTTATCGCCGTAATTTCTGGCAGCTTTCCGAAAGAGGCAGCAATCCTATTGCCTATGCCGTTATCAGGCCCGATACTTTTCCTAAATTCGGCACATCCGAAGGGTATCCGCTTTCTTTTCTTTCTGCCGTAAAGCTCGACAGCATCGACCTGCTGCTTGCCCACAAAAAACTGTCAGCTGCCAACGATACGCTTATCATCGAATTTTCGAATACTGATGCTTCCTGGCATCCGCTCAGTACCGTATTTGAGGCTGATACACTTATTATACCGGCACCCTTGTTTTCTTCCAATACGCTCGATACGGCATACCGCCTGCGTTTACGCCCAGCGGTATGGTATACAGGTTTGGTGCCGATAGCCATACGTATACGCTTTCTGGCTCCCGCGCAGGATACCCTGCTGCTAGGTGCAGGTTTCAGTACTTCAGGCAGCTGCGGAGTGCAGCCCAAGCCGGCACTTTCGCTGTTCGATCGTAATTCGTATGCCTTTTACAAAACCTATAACGAACTGCTGCCTACCACTATCGGCGGCAATATTTATACCGAATGCGACGGTATTGCAGGGCAGGATTCCACGGCCGACGGATTCAGTCCCATACAAAACTGGTGCGCCACCATGTACCTGCAGGTAACCACCCTGGGAACAGAGCAGCATCCGGCAGAAAAGGGCTTTAGTGTATATCCCAACCCGGCCGGAGATGTAATTACCATACAGTCGGCATCGCAGCTCGAACACTGGAAGCTGCTTTCGCTGCAGGGACAGCTGCTGCGGAGCGGAACACAAAATACGCTGAGTCTGCAATCGCTGCCTTCCGGTATTTATTTCCTGCAACTCAAAAGCATTCATACCTTTGACATTATAAAAATCATAAAGCATTAATGAGAAAATTTTTCGCTTCGATCGTATTTATTACCGCTGCCATTGCTGCCCATGCTCAAAAGACCGCCGGTTTGCCTCTTATCAGCGGCGAGCCTATACAACGCAGCAATAAGGCTTTGTCCGATACTGTTTTTAATGGTTTCGAGAACTACACGCCGGTAGTATATACCGTACCCGACGATACGGGTGGTTACGTAAGCGGCAGTAACGGTTACCGCGACCAGGCCAAGGTGCAGGAGTTTACCCCGGCAGCCTCCTGCTTTCTTACCGATGTAATATACTGGTTTGGTACCAAGGTAAAAACCACCGGCGGCGATACATCTTCGGTGATCCTCAATTATTACCGCAGAGATTCGTTACAGCAGGTGAACGGCAGTACCGTTTTTGTACCCGGCACCATTGTGGCAAGCGATACCGTTAAACTGGCCGATATTCCTATTGATCCCGATTTCGACCTGGGTATGTACGTATGGAACCTGCCTGTACCGGAGTTTATTGCTGTTTCGCATTGTATAGGTTTCGATATGAGCCTGATGAACCCGGCCGACAGCATTGCCATTTATACCAGCACCAACGGGCAGACACTTGCCATAAACAAGAGCTGGGAAAAATGGCAGAACCGCTGGAATACACTTAATAATGCCTGGGGACTGAATATAGACCTGGCCATATTCCCGGTATACGATATTACGAATGCCAGTCTTGATAATGCCTCCGATGCCATGCCGTTTACCGTATACCCCAATCCTGCCAGCGACCGTATTACGGTAAAAGCCGACTTTGTGCTGGCTTCGATGCGGGTGATGGATCTGAACGGACGTACCCTGCTGGTGCAGAAGGGGGCACAGAATACGCTGCAGCTTACACAACTGGCCGAAGGAATATATATTCTTAATCTGGAAACTACCGCCGGTGCCCGCTATTTTGTGCGCATCAGTGTAAAACACTAAGGTTTTAATGCTTTATGCTCTTTCCGGAGGGCATTTTTACACCGGCCTTTACGGCTATGGGCAGCACATTTTCGGCAGGTACCACCGGGCAGCTGAAACGATTGCTGTAGGCGCAGTAAGGATGGTAGCTCTTGTTAAAATCGAGATATACATTCAGTGGGTCGGCGGGGATACGAAAATCGATATAACGTCCGCCTCCATAGGTGCTTTCGCCGTTTGTAAGATCCCGGAAAGGGATAAAAAGGTAGTCTTTATAGGCCTCCTGTTTCATAAGGTCGGCGCTTTGGTATACATACAGCGAACAGGCTACTCCGGCATATTCGAACCGGATAAGGGCATACTTAAGGTAGCTGGCCATACGGGCTGAGGAAGTGGCAAATACAACGGTGTCTTTACGGCTCAGTTCGCTGAACGATACTTTTATACGAAAGGTTTCATCCACCGGGAAATAAGCTGCTTTTTTCAGCAGTTTTTTTTCTTTGGCATTAAAACGCGATTCTTTCCCGAAAAAATCTTCCTGTTGTTCGTTCCTGAAAGCTTCGATCTCCTTTTCGTGGGTACTTTGGGCATATACACTCTGCGCGGCACTTAGCAGCAGGCAGAATATGGCTGTATATATTCTCATTTTGTATAGATTTTGGAGAGCTTTTTCATAAGCTCGGAAGCCAGCACAAAATCTTTCAGGTACTGGTTCTCGCTGTTGAATATGTCTTTACCGGCCCCTTCCCATACATTTTCGCCGTGGTGCATATACATCACGTTTTCGCCGATCTCAACCACCGAGTTCATATCGTGCGATACAATTACCGTGGTAATGTTAAACTCGTGTGTAATCTCGTACAGGAGCCGGTCTATGATGATGGAGGTCTCCGGATCGAGGCCCGAATTGGGTTCGTCGCAGAACAGGTATTTGGGGTTAAGTGCAATGGCCCGTGCAATGGCGGTACGTTTTTTCATACCACCCGATATTTCGGCCGGGAAAAGCTTAAGGGCATGCGAAAGGTTTACGCGTTCCAGGCAGAATTCAACGCGTTTCTGCTTTTCGGCGCTGCTCATCTTCGAAAACATATCCAGCGGAAAAGCTACGTTCTCTGCCACGGTCATACTGTCGAAAAGGGCTCCCATCTGAAATACCTTGCCCATATCGCGGCGTATGGCCATGCGTACATCGCGGTTGCCACGGGTAAAAGAGCGGCCGTCGTAAATAACCTCGCCGCCGTCGGGCTCCATAAGCCCTATAAGGCATTTCAGGAATACGGTTTTTCCGCTTCCGCTTCGCCCTATTACCAGGTTTACACGGCCGGGTTCGAATACCGTACTTACATTTTTAAGTACCGGCCTGCCTTCGAAACTTTTTACGATGTTCTTTACTTCGATCATAGCAGCATAAGGCTTGTAATAACCAGGTTCGAAAGCAGTACCGAAAAAATGCTGTATACTACGGCATTGGTGCTGCTGTTACCTACTTCTATAGCTCCGCCGCGGGTGTTGAAACCCTGGAACGACGAAATGGAACTGATAAGAAAGGCAAAGGCCATGGTTTTGGTTAATGCATATACTAAATCGTAGGGCTGAAAGTCGAGTTGCAGGCCGTATACAAAATCTTCTGAAGTAATCATGCCCGTTTGTACTACGGAGAAGTAGGCACCGGAAATAGCCAGGAACATACTCAGCAATACCAGGAATGGCATAATAATAATAAACCCTAATATTTTGGGTAGTATAAGAAACGATGCCGAATTTATACCCATTACCTCCAGGGCATCTACCTGTTCGGTAATGCGCATGGTACCCAGCTGCGAGGCAATATTGGAGCCTACTTTACCGCAAAGGATAAGGGCAATAATGGTGGTAGAAAATTCGTATATAATCGATTGCCGCGAAGCAAAACCTACCGTAAATTTGGGAATGAGCGGAGTATCGGTATTGGCACTGAACTGCAGGGAAATTACCGCACCCATAAATATGGAAACGATGGCAATAAGCGGGAGCGAATTGATGCCTATGGCTACAATTTCGTTCACTACATGCCTCCTGAAAACTTTTGTGTTATCAGGCTTGCGGAAAGTTTGCCTCATGGTAAGGGTGTACTTCCCGAATGCTTCAATAGTGCGTACTAACATACAGGTATTTGGTCATCTAAAATACTACGCTTTATTGCATTTGCCAAATATTTCGGCGGGGGAGGGGTAATGAGCTTGTTAAACAGCCGGTTTTATTTTGCCGAACAGTGCCCGCAGACGCATATTTATAACTCCGAAAGCCGCTTCGCGTACAATACTGCCACTCATTTTGGAAACACCTTCCTGGCGTTCGGTAAATATAATGGGTACCTCTTTTATTTTAAACCCGAGGGTAAATGCCGAAAATTTCATTTCGATCTGGAATGCATAGCCTTTAAATTTAATACGGTCGAGATCGATGGTCTGCAGTACTTTACGGGTGTAGCATTTAAAGCCGGCCGTAGCATCGCGGATGGGCATGCGTGTAATAAAACGTACATATACGCTGGCGTAGTACGAGAGCAGTACGCGGCCTATAGGCCAGTTTACCACGTTAACCCCGGTTACGTAACGCGAACCTACGGCTACATCGGCGCCTTCGTTTTTGCAGGCCTGGTACAGGCGTACCAGGTCGTCGGGGTTATGCGAAAAATCGCAGTCCATCTCAAAAATGTAGGCATAGCCCAGGGGCAGTACATGTTTAAAGCCGGCAATATAAGCAGTGCCTAAACCCCCTTTGCCGCTGCGCTCGAGCAGGTGCAGGCGGCCGTCGAATTCTTTCTGAAGGTTTTTTACAATAGCACCGGTGCCGTCGGGCGAACCATCGTCTACGATCAGCAGGTCGAATGGTTCGGACAGGGACATTACCCTGCGTACCATTTTTTCGATGTTCTCCTTTTCGTTGTATGTAGGTATGATTACAATTCCTTCGTGCACTGAGCTGTAAATTTGTGCAAACCTACATTTTTTTCCTAAAAAACACGAATGCCCGGTTCAGGGGCCGTTTTTTTGACGTTTCTTTAACGGGGGTGCTGTTATTGGGCCCTTCCGCTGCCGAACGCATCACTGTTTGCCGGTGTACTGTGTGTATATAACATTGTATGCGGGCAGGGTTATTCCGTTTTCGGTTGCAGGCCCGGCCGCTGGTTGTCCTGCATCGGTGTTGCGTATCAGAACCGTATACCCTTTCCAGCTTAGTTCAGATAAAAGCGCTGCCCCGGGTATATCGGTATAAGCCGTACAGCCTGTATAAAACATAGCTTCTACGGGGTACTCTGTATTAAATATAAGAATGCTGTCGCCTCTGCCTTTCAGGTTCCGCTTCAGCTCTTTCAGTTCCTGTGCCCATTGGGGTTCCCGTTCGCGTATATCGAAGGGCTTTATACGTTCCAGGCTGTATCTTAGCGGAAGGCCTAACAGCAGCACCAGAATAGCAAAGACCAGAGCCCGTGCCCGGGGCCTGAACTTTTTGCGGTATGCATACAGGTACTGCCAGAACAGGGCTGTTATCATAAACAGAGCCGGCGCGGTAAACAGGGTATAGGCCTGCATTTTTGTTTTTGCAATGGAGAAGAAAAGAAAAGGAATGGCGATCCATATAAAAAGAATAACCCTGCGATAGTTCTGAGGCTTTTTGAATGTTTTGAAGAAGAACCAGCCTAAGGGCAGGTAAATGAGCTCGCCGTAGAGCATCCGCACTTTATCGAGATGATAGTAGAAGGGCTGTCCGTGGTTTTCGACCGACTCGCTAAGGTGTTTTACATTGTAGCTGCTTTCCCATTGGGCTTCTGCAGGAAATGCGCTGAAAATGTAGAGTTGCCAGGGAATAAAAACAACAGAAGCCAGAAGGCATAGCAGCAGAAAATGAACGGCGATGTGCCGGGCACTCATATTTTTTGCATCCAGGGCAAGAAGCAGCCATATGGGAAGCACAATGAGTGCAGGCAGCCATTTGGATAGAATGGCCAGGCCTATACTTATGCCGCAAAGGATATTGTATCCTGTATTTTTGGTCTGGAAATACCGGATGGCAAGAAATACCGATAACTGAATAAAGAACAGGAAAAAAGCATCGATATGGTCGGTGGCGGCCCTTCCGCTTGCAACCTCGATAATGAGTCCGTGGATGGAATACAGGAATGCGGAAAGGAGTGCTATCCTGTTGTTGAAAAAGAACTTTGCTATATGAAAGGTAAGTACAATACCAATGGTACTGAGCACAACAGAGGGCAGCCGTACAACCGTTTCGCCGGGGCCAAACACCGAAATGCCTGCAGCAATTGCCCACAGGGTAAGGGGTTGTTTGTGCAGCCAGGTATGATTGGCCGTCCAGTTCTTATAATCGTAGGGCAGTACCGGGTTGTCGTAAAGTGTGGGGTGCAGCGGGTGTGTAACCAGGTTTCTGGCAACCAGTGCATGATACCGTTCGTCCCAGGGATGCAGAAACAGATCTGTGGCACAGTACAGGCGTAGTATAAGCCCGCATAGAGTAATCAGCAGCAGTGCCGTGGAAATATTGTTTTTTGTATATTGTTTAAATGAAAGGGTATAGCCTGCGAAACAAATGAAAATAGTGATTATTCCGTAAAAGAGATTGTCCATTATAGAATCTGTTCTGTGGTTTGCTGAAACAGGCTGACAAAATACAATTTTTTGAACGCTTGTTCGTTTTAGATATAGTACAGATAATTACAGAAGCAATTTATATCTTTGTACGAATTATGAAGCATATGTTCCGCCTGATTATCCTGTTGTCCCTGTTGGTTTCCGGTTCCGGTGCAACCGTTTCTGCCCAGCGTGCAGATACCGATACGCTGTACCAGCGCCAGGGTAAGGGTAAATCGGAAGTAGTTGCAGATGCCGGTGGCGAAGCTTTTATATCTTCCTATAAAAGCTCCGATTTTAAACCGAAAGGATTCCGTGTGCAGCTGGTGGCCGAAAGTGGTCAGGGCTCGCAGGATCGTGCGCAGGCTGTACGTTCGGCTTACCTGGGCAAGTATAAGAGCGACAATAATAAAGCCTATCTTATTTTTGATGCGCCCAATTTTAAGGTGCGAGTAGGCGACTTCCAGACCAAGTTTGAAGCGGCCATACTCTGGAAAAAACTTCAGGCAGAGTTTCCCAACTCCTATGTAGTGGAAGACGATATCAACGTAGTACACAAAAAGTAATTCCCTGCCGGAAATATCGTAATCTTAAAACATAAAGGCAAAGTCCTTTATATATTGGTCGTAAAATACATCGGAGGCTATATCTTCTTCGTATTCGGGGGCATAAGGTGCATCAAAATCGCCGAATTCTGTATCCAGTTGGGCGTACTCTTCTGCAAAACGCTCTTTCAGATCTTTCATCCAGTCTTCGAAGCTTACACCTTCGCTCCTTTTCAGTCCGGGTCTTTCTTCGTCAGAATGTGAGGATGAGGTGTCTGAAAGGTCTTCTTCTTCGTCTTCATCAAAGGTTTTTACTTCAGCAGCGGCTTCGGGTTCGGGCAGCTTTATGGTGCCTTTAATCTTGTTCCACTGCTTTACACCATCGAGGAATAATTCCGAAATACCGCCGCTGGTGTACGACATGGAAATAAGGTAGGGTTCGCCGTTCTCTTCTTTTTCCCAGCCATAGGCAATAGAACCCAGGTATTTGCCGGATGTAAGGTCGAGCGCTGCAGTAATCAGCAGCTGTCCCATAGCCGCATCCTGCAGGCCGCTGTAATCGATAAAGTTGGGCTTGGATAAGCCGGGATTGTCTAACCTGCTGGCATGTACCTCGGTTTTGCCGCCGCCCCTTCTTGTGCTGCCGGTTTGTTTTATGCGGCCCAGTTTGTAGTAGGGGTCTTCTTCGGTGGGTGTATCGCTGATGTTTTTACTTTTAGGTGCACCAAATACGGGGTTGTTCGATTCGAGCAGGGTATCGATGCGTATACCATTTTCGTGAGTCCGGGCTTCGTATCCTGCCGGTATTATCACCTCATCTCCGGCTATGCTGCGTACGGCCTGTACCAGGGCAATCACTTTATCGCCACTGCCACCTTTGGGTATATAGGTAAGTATATGTTCTTTAAGTCCAAGCCATTTCTTGTCGTTTTGCAGTTCGTAGGTGCTAAACGACCATATCCCGTCTTCGGTTTCCTTGTCTTCCTGCCGTTGTATAACGGCTACTCTCTGTTCTGCTGCCTTTGCCTGCAGGGGTGCTGCGTTCATCCCCGGCTGCCAGCGCAGCGCACGGTATCCCATAGTATCAGCTTCTTTTTCCAGAGCCGAATCGTCATTTATATCTATACCTTTAAGCTGTGTGGTGGCCTGTACCCGTCCCTGCTTCTGCTGTACCACATGCCAGGCTTCGTGTGGCAGGTATTTCTCCTGTCCGGGGGCAATGTGTATCTGGCTGCCCTGGGTATAGGCCCATGCTTTCAGTTGTGCGGGCCGCGACGAGTTGTAGTGTACCCGTACGTCGTCCATCGGATAGCCTGAAAGGTTCTCAAGCCCGGTCTTCAGTGTATCGGGTAAACCCGTGGTATTGTTTTGAGGGCGTGGTGCTGCCTGGGGTACCATAGCTGCTTTGCTCTGCCGCAGCTGTAACAGATCGCTCTGCTGCCCGTCTTTCCTGCGGGCATCGTCCTCATCGGTTTTGCGGTTTTTTACACTTCTGTCGGCATAGCTTTGCATAGCTCCTGTTTGTACAATATCTTCAAATATAGTAAACCGGAGCCAAACCTGTAAAATTCTGCCGAAGCAAAATTATTCCCAGCCGCTGGTTTTTATGCCGGATTCTACTCTCTGGGCATATACGGAGGCCTTTTCGGCGATCCACTCGCCCTGGTGTTTTTTTATGAACTGCCGCAAAAAAGCCAGTATGTCCAGGTCTGAAGGAAACGCATCCAGACCGTGCAGGATGTAATTCTGGTCGCCGGGGATCAGACTTTCGATATGGGCTTCTATATCGGGAAGCAGTACCTTGCCATGCCTGCGTATAATATTGTATACAGCATTTTTTGCTGAAATAATGTTCATCACCAGGTCGTTGTATTGCTCTGCCCGCTGCAGTGGTTCTATAGCCATCAGCTCTTTTATGGCATCGTTCCCGTTTAGTCCCAGGCGTTCTTCTTCGGTTTTAACCAGTGTGTGAAAATCGTCCATCTGGCGGGCCAGTTCTTCGAAGTTGTAGGGTGGCCGCAGCATTTCGGCAGGATCGTCGCGTTCAGAAATTTCGAACTGTTCCTGGTCGAGCAGCTGTGCGCCTATGTATAGCAGTTTGTCTAATTCTTCGTTTGCGAAAATAAAACTGTAATCGCTGCGGGTAGAGGCCGCCCTGCGAAACCCGGTAAAAACCGGGAATGTGGCAGCCATCATCTGCTGCAGGTCGCTAAAACCCTGGTTCCAGAATAAGAATGGCCGAAGCAGTCTGGCAAAAGGAACGGCCAGCGGATCGGTACCTTCCGTATTACTGAGTTCGAACATAAGACCATAGATGGCATCGTTGTATTCGCGTATGCTATGGCTGCTTAATGCTTCAGTTGAGCTCATACACTTACTGCTTTATAATACGTATGCCCTCGTTGTATCCGCTTATGCGGATAAAATAAATGCCGGGAGGCAGAGCCTGTATCTGTAATGACTGGCTTGTACCTTGTATGCTCCCCTGAATAATACTGCGTCCGGCTATATCGTGTATACTGTATGTGGCATGGAGGGCCGAAGCCGGACATTGCAGGGTAAGCTGCTCCCGGAAAGGGTTGGGGTATACGTAGGGCAGCTCTTCGGTCTTGTCCTGGTTCAGGCTTACCGTATTAACGGCTATACAGGCAGTGGTGTCGCTACAGCCGTTGATGCTTATAATTGCAGCATAACTGCCGTTGACAGCCGGAGTATAGGAGGCCGAGGTTTCGCCGGGGATAATGCTGTTGCCAGCACAGTTTATCCACTGATAGCCTGCATTCTGCGCTTCGGCAGTAAGTGTGGTTCCGTTAAGTGTAATACCTGTTTCTACCGTATTTACGCTTACGGTCATGGTAGCGGTAGCAGCACATTGGCCTGCCGTGGGTGTAAAGGTATAGGTAGTGGTGCTGGTATTGTTAATGGCCGGACTCCAGGTACCGCTGATGCCGTTGTTGGAAGTGGCTGGCAGCGTAAAGGTACCGCCCGCACAGATAGCCGGTACCTGTGTAAAGGTTGGCATTGTGGTGCTGTTTACGCTTACGGTCATGGTAGTGGTAGCAGCGCATTGGCCAGCCGTGGGTGTAAAGGTGTAAGTAGTTGTTGCGGTGTTATTAATGGCCGGACTCCATGTGCCGCTGATGCCGTTGTTGGAGGTTGCGGGCAGCGTAAAGGTACCACCCGTACAGATGGCCGGTACCTGTGTAAAGGTTGGCATTGTGGCGCTGTTTACGGTTACGGTCATGATAGCGGTAGCAGCACATTGGCCAGCCGTGGGTGTAAAGGTATAGGTGGTGGTGGCTGTATTGTTAATGGCCGGGCTCCAGGTACCGCTGATGCCGTTGTTGGAGGTTGCGGGCAAGCCGAAGCTGCCACCGGAGCAAATGGCCGGTACTTGTGTAAAGACGGGTGTGGTGGCATTGTTCACTGTAACGGTCATGGTAGCGCTGGTAGCACATTGCCCGGCTGTGGGCGTGAATGTATAGGTAGTTGTCGCGGTGTTATTAATGGCCGGGCTCCAGGTACCGCTGATGCCGTTGTTGGAGGTTGCAGGCAGTCCGAATGTGCCTCCGGAACAGATGGCAGGTACCTGCGTAAAGGTTGGTGTGGTACCGTTGTTTACGGTTACAGTCATGGTAGCGGTAGCAGCGCATTGGCCAGCTGTGGGTGTAAAGGTATAGGTAGTGGTGGCTGTATTATTAATAGCGGGGCTCCATGTACCGCTGATGCCGTTGTTTGACGTTGCAGGCAGTGTAAAGGTACCACCCGTACAGATAGCCGGCACCTGTGTAAAGGTTGGTGTAGTGCCGTTGTTTACGGTTACAGTCATGGTGGCAGTAGTTGTACATTGGCCAGCTACCGTGGGTGTAAAGGTATAGGTAGTGGTGGCGGTATTGTTAACAGCCGGGCTCCATGTACCGCTGATGCCGTTGTTGGACGTTGTTGGCAGCGTAAAGGCAGCACCCGTGCAGATAGCCGGTACCTGTGTAAAGGTTGGCGTGGTACTGCTGTTCACCGTTACGGTCATGGTAGTGGTAGTGGCACATTGGCCGGCCGCAGGTGTAAAAGTGTAGGTAGTAGTGGCTGTATTATTGATGGCAGGGCTCCATGTACCATTAATGCCGTTGTTAGATGTTGCGGGCAGGCTAAACGAGGCACCGGAGCAGATGGCAGCTACCTGAGTAAAGCCTGGCGTAGTAACGGGATTAACGGTTATTATGAGTATATTGCTTGTTGCCGTAGGACTGTTTGCGCAGGCTGCATTGCCGTTCATAATACACTTTACCGTATCTCCGTTATTGAGGCTGCTGCTGCTAAAGCTTGCACTGTTGCTGCCGGCAGGAGTGCTGTTCACAAACCACTGATAAACCGGACTGCTGCCACCGTTAACGGGGCTTGCGGTAAAACTTAAACTGCTTCCGCTGCAGATAGTTGTTTGTGGAGCAGATATACTCAGTGCCGGTGTACAGGTAGGAGCTGTACCAATAACACAGATATTAAAGTTAGATATACTGAGTCCACCGGCATTAATTACCCGTATAAAATACGTAGTACCCGGTACAAGATTATTAAATACAGCCGACTCGCTGGTACCCGCCGAAAAATTATTCATACAGGTAATAAGTGTACCTGAACAACTGCCTTCGAATAGCTGAAAGCCATGATTGAGACCACTTACAGCACTCAGCTGTATAGTCATGTTAGCTGCCGTGGCATTGAACTGGTACCATACATCCTGTGTGGCACCGGTAGCACATGCCGGTACAGAGCCTGTAAATAGCGCACCGCTGAAACTGCCCGGGGTGTTAACACAGGTAGTGCCCGGAGTTAGTATTGTGGCATTTGCACAAACATCGTTTGCCGGAACGGGGTACTGTTGTACGCAGATCGTAAAAGACGAAGTAGCCAGTGATGCATTCTGGTGGAATACACGCACGTAATAGGTTTGCCCCGGAGTAAAGTTATAGCTGAAGTAACTTTCGCTGAATCCGCTTCCATTGTTATTTACGCAGGTAAAAAGCGTTCCTCCGCAGCTGCCTTCATAAATTTCAAATCCGTGATTAAGGCCGCTTACACTACCTAAACTAATGCTCATGGTAGGGGCGGTGGCCGTAAAGCGATACCATACGTCCTGCGTGGCGGCTGCTGCACAGGAGGGAGTGCCTCCGTTGGGGAACGATCCGCTGAAAGTACCCGTGGTATTTACACAGCTATTGCCCGGCGTAAGTGTTGTAGCTCCCGAGCACAGGTCGTTTGCCGGGGCGGGAAACTGCTGTACGCATATGGTAAAGTTACTGGTAACAAGTGAGCTGTTGCTGTGAAATACGCGTATGTAGTAGGTCTTACCCGGTACAAAGTTATTGTTAAAGTAGTTCTCACTGAACCCGCTGCCATTGTTATTTACACAGGTAAAAAGCGTTCCGTTGCAGCTGTCTTCATACACTTCGAATCCGGTATTGAGCGCACTTACGGCACCTAAACCAATGCTCATGGTAGGTTCGGTAGCCGTAAAGCGGAACCACACGTCCTGCGTGGCGGCTGTTGCACAGGAGGGAGTGCCTCCGTTGGGGAACGATCCGCTGAAAGTACCCGTGGTATTTACACAGCTATTGCCCGGCGTAAGTGTTGTAGCACCGGAGCACAGGTCGTTTGCCGGGGCGGGAAACTGCTGTACGCATATGGTAAAGTTACTGGTTAGAAGTGAGCTGTTGTTGTGCGAAACGCGTATGTAATAGGTTCTGCCAGGAACAAAGTTATTGTTGAAATAGTTTTCGCCAGATCCGCTGCCGCCGTTATTTACGCAGGCAAAAAGCGTTCCGTTGCAGCTGTCTTCGTATACCTCAAAGGTGGTATTGAGCGCAGCTACGGCACCTAAGCCAATGCTCATGGTTGGGGCGGTGGCCGTAAAACGGTACCATACATCCTGTGTGGCGGCTGTAGCACAGGAGGGGGCAGCCCCGTTAGGAAAAGAACCGCTGAAAGTACCTGTGGTATTTACACAGTTATTGCCGGGTATAAGCGTTATAGCACCAGCACACAGGTCGTTAGCCGGGGCGGGGAACTGCTGCACACATATGCTGAAGCTGCTGGTAACCAGTGAGCTGTTGTTGTGCGAAACACGTATGTAATAGGTTT